>Ga0209382_10000065_pt1 | contig 144921 bp, 150 predicted proteins | sample SoiMetdeltSBSDD5_FD_187599 | JGI IMG/M metagenome (GOLD analysis project Ga0209382, IMG submission 187599) | Bulk soil microbial communities from a Populus tree surrounding site in Tennessee, USA - Soil MetaG P. deltoides SBSDD5 (SPAdes) (version 2) | ecosystem: Environmental > Terrestrial >... | reverse complement strand
CTCTCACATACAGGAGTTATCTCCGCATCGAGCCGACAGGAGACGTGCGATGAGAATTACTCGCATCACTGTGTCGGCCCAAAGCAGACATGACCCTTTGCGGGAATCCGCTTTCGCGGTCGCTATTGGGGGTAAAGCGGACATGGCCTATTGCAGTGCAAATGTCCGCTTTTGACCCAAAGCGGACATGGCGACATCCCTTAACGAGCCTCGTTTGAACCGAGGACGCGGTCGGATCCACGCGCATGTTGGCATAGAGCGCGGTCTCGGCGTTTGCGCTCATGGAGTTGATGGAGCCGGCCAGATCAGAGACCTCCAGAACGCGACCTTGTGTTCAGCAAGGTATTTGTCGATCGGCATGCCTCGCACGCCCCCAGTGCTGGCCGGTTCCAGACATTGCACCTGGCCGGCGCTCGTCGGGGCCCAGCGTGGAAGGTCGCCTCCATTCGGGTCGCCGGACGCGGCGAACTGGCCGAAATAGCGCCCCATTTGCACCGCCAGCGTCTGCTGCTCCGGTGTGAACTCCGGCTTCTTTCCCGCGAAGTCATCCCATTGGAACAGGTAAGCCAAATCCGAGTCGTGACCTGCTCCGATTTTTGAATAGAGCGCATGCACGTGGCTCTCCGGCGCGTTCGGGTCGCAGCTGCGATACGCGAACACGGGAACGAATCGCTGAAGTGCGTCACGATCATTTTCTTGGCCGGCGACGAACAGAAAGTCAGTGGTGGCTTGTGTGACCACGTCGTTGGGTACCGCCGCAGTGTCAAGTGCGTATTCCTGCATGACTTGCTTCGCCTTTGGCCCCAAGAGCCCTTCCAGAATCTTCTGGCCCTGCGCCAACGTCATTTTCCCGCCTGCGTCGTTTTCGAAGATGGCACCCATCAAGCGCACCTCTTCCTTCGTATGCCCCACTATGACCGGCACCCGGTTGAAGGTCCCCTTACGGAAGACGTTGAGCCATTGGTCAGGCAGGACAGCGCCGTCCACCGTGGGAGTCCACGACAAACCTCCGTCCTTCAGAACATTCCAGTCCTCTTCGGCGGCATCGATAATCTCTTGGGCTGTCGGGCGTCGAAGACTCGCGGGCTGGGTAGCCTCATCGCTGCAGCCCAGTTTGGCGGCGAACTCGGCCCGCTTCGGCGCGATTTGGGCAACCGTCGGCAGGCTCAGTCCAGCCGGCGCACTCATCGAAATTGCTCTGTGGAACAGTCCGGCGGCCAAGGGTGAAGCGACCAGCGCCAATACCTGTTCACCGCCCGCTGATTGTCCAAAGCTCGTCACGCGCCCTGGATCACCTCCGAATGCGGAAATGTTGCGTTTGATCCACTTCAGGGCAGCGATGCTGTCGAGGAGGCCATAGTTGCCCGTCGAATGGTCCTTCGCTTCGGCTGAAAGCGAAGCAAGCGCAAGCCAACCCAGCGGCCCAAGCCGGTAATTCACCGTAACCACGATGGCGTTTGCAGTCTGTGCCAGGAAGGCGCCGTAAAACGCATTTCCGGAGCCGTTGACGAACCCGCCGCCATGAAGCCACATCATCACCGGAAGGGGTGCGCCATTGGCGGCCCCAGGCCTGTAGACGTTCAGATAGAGGCAGTCCTCAGAGCCCTGCGCCCCATCGTACTCCGTCTTCGATTGAAGGCTCGCAGGCCCGAATCTCGTCGCGTCGCGCACTTCAGTCCATGCGGCATGCTCAATTGGCGCCCTCAGCCGCAGGTCGCCCAATGGAGGCGCCGCGTAGGGAATACCAAGACCCTCCAGGTGGGTCTCAAACTGCGAACACCGCACCTTGCCCTTGTCGGTTTGAATGTCGATTGGTTTCGCTCTCTCGGTCACGGGGTAGACTCCTGAAAATTCGACGGCTCGATTTCAAAGCGGTCTCCTCGTACAGCAATGAGTGGAAGTTTGGATTTTAGTCCGGCGAGTTCGCAGCAGGAACTGCCCTTTAGGGCAATAACCGCGACATAAAATGTCCGCGCAGGCGCTGGGGCTTACATTCCCCAAGACTTTGCTGGTGGCGGCAACGGAATTGATTGAATAATTTCGTAACTTCCACTCAACGGAAGTTATTGGTCCATCGCGGACAGGGCCTAGTGCACCGCGCATGTCCGCTTTTGGCCCAAAGCGGACATCCCTAGTTGCACTGCACATGTCCGCTTCCGGGGGTAAAGCGGACATGCAGGTGATGCTGGCGGCGACATTTGCAGCGGAGTTGGACACATGAAAGCCGCATCTGTCTTGCGGTTTCGGCACGTAGATGCCCCGGCTCGCTTCCGCTATTGACCGTGGTGAACTAGGATCGCCCAGCCTGCCGAGATTGACCGTTCAAATCAGGGGCGGCACGAACGCGAAGGTCGCAGCCCATGACCAACCCGCTAGACCTTTTGAACAAGTTCATCGGTGCAATCATTGCCTACGGGCCAAAAAACAAAACTAAGAAAGCCAGAATGGCGAGGAAGGCGGCACGTCGCAAAAAATTAGCGGCAATGAAACGCAACTAGCCGACTACAGCACGCCGGCAGTTTAAGCTGCCCAGAAATCGGGTGGGGAAATCGGGTGGCTACCTGGGCCTGACATTACCATGTCCGCCCACGTGCAATGGAGGACACCATGACCTTCCGCATTCGCGGCCTCGACGCCGGACAATTCTCCCATCTTTCGCCAGGCGATGAGGTCATCCTGGTGAACTACGAACACCACGCCGTTGAGTCGCCCTACCGGATGCGCTTTGCGATCTGTGTGCGTGAAGGTGAAGCAACCTTCGACGCCGTCAACGCCGTGCCAGATCAGTTACGCAGGCGCACACTTGCGGTGCGCGGTTTCGACGAAAATGGAATGATGACCGGCTGGGAATTGATCGAAGGTATCTGGCTAGAAGAGGCAATCGAACGGCAGTTCGCCGATTCGCGCGCCCGATATCTCCATGTTCATTTCGCCGCGCCCGGCTGCTACGCGGCCAAGGTGGAACGGGCGTGAGTGGCGCGCCTCGCCCCTAGGCGTAGGCGCTGGCTGCGCATTCGCCGGAATCGGCATGTTCCCCTTTGGCCCATAGCGGATATTTCGACCCCGCTCCGAAATGTCGCGGGTAAAGCGGACATGGGCTCTTGCACTGCACATGTCTGCTTCTGACCCAAAGCGGACAGGCGGTCTCACGCTACGGGGTGTCCGTTTTCGGGGATAAAGCGGACAGATGAGCCGATTCGTCTTCATAGGAGTGCGGTTGGCGAGTTAAAATTAGTTTGATGGCTTGTTCTAATCGAATGGAGCACTGCCATGGTCGCTCCGTATCGGCCAAAGCCGCCGCGAAATCGCGTGGCAATTTCCACGAGGGATTTGGCGCGACGTATGCGCAAACGTCTCAACAAGACGACAGAGGGAATTGAGGCAGCGGTAGCTAAAGTTAAGAAGGAGACTGCCGTTAAAGAGTTGGAAGCGAAACGGACCTCATGGAAGAAGGCTCTGCAAGGCTTTCTCCAGAATGCATTCACGGGGCGGCTAATAAGGTTCGTGAAGCTCGGCGGTTCGATGAAATGGCGAAGCGCAAGAAACGGATTGCGACCTTAAACAGGAAGCTCGGCATTTCGATCAGCTGCCGAGTGCAAAAGCCATTCCTGAAGGATCTCGACGCCTATCGGAAGCCACTCAAGCTTTCGAGGTCGGCGGTTCTAGTGAAGCTCGCCACCGAGCACTTGACCGGGCTGAAGGAGCCAGCCGAAAAGCTGTGGGAAGGCGCCGTCGAACGAATGTTCCCGGCGGCCAGTGCGGTCAAAGGTGACGATCCCAGATGATCAGGTACAGCGTTGGCACTGCTGCTGGCCGCCGTTACGCTCGGCCTGATCGGCTTGATCCTGATCGCGGCCGACGCAGCCGAGCGCGAGCACCGCAAGTGGTAGCGCGGCCGCTTTTCATGAGAGCCGGGAGGAGTGCTGGCCCTAATTGAAAACTGTCGTCTTTTTGCACGAGATCGTCGGGGCTGTATTTGTCCCAGTCGAATATCCATACGTCTACCAACTTGGCCATCTGAGTTCTCCTTCCAGTCTCGGTGCGTTCCGATGCACCGTGCGACGAGGCTAGCCCAACGTCGTCAAAGGATGCGTGACGTACTTCACGCCCAGATGTCCGCTTTGGGCCAATAGCGGACATCGCTAGCTGCACCGCACATGTCTGCTTTCGGGGGTAAAGCGGACATGACCTTGTGCGGGAATTCGCTTTCACGGTCGCGATTGGAGGCAAAGCGGACATGACGTTTTGCGGCGCACATGTCCGCTTTCGGGGGACATCGTTGCCGGGGCGGGGCCTTTGAAAACATAGAGGTCGCGGATATCCGAGCGCCCGCTTGCTTTCGTTTTAGCGCCCGGGGGTTTCGGCATCACAAATAGAAGGAAATTCACATTTGAACTGAGGCGGACTTAATTAATAAGTTTTGCTACAGAATAGTGCGTCGGATTCGGGAGAGCCCAGATGGCGGAAACTTCAATTGAATGGACCGACGCTACTTGGAACCCGGTTGCGGGCTGCACCATCCTCTCGCCAGGCTGTACAAACTGCTACGCGATGCGGATGGCGGCAAGACTCGAAGCCATGTCCGTGCCGAAATATGCCGGCCTAACCCGCAAGAGCGGCCGGCGATCAGTTTGGACCGGAAAAATCAGGTTGGATGACAAGTCGCTTGAAATTCCGCACTTGTGGAGGAAGCCGCGCCGCATTTTCGTGAACTCGATGTCGGACTTGTTTCACGATCTGGTGCCCATCGACTTCGTAGCGAGGGTTTGGAATGTAATGGAAAAAACCCCGCGCCATACATATCAAATACTGACGAAGCGACCTGATCGCATGGCCGCGATTGTCGCCGAGCTTCCTCTGCTAAAAAACGTTTGGCTCGGCACGAGTGTCGAGAATGCCGAATATCTGCATCGCATCGATCATCTTAGAAAAGTGCGCGCGGTTGTTCGTTTTATTTCGTTTGAGCCATTGATCGGCTCGGTCGCGCGTGCCGACCTTAAAGACATCCATTGGGCAATTGTCGGTGGAGAAAGCGGACCAAAGGCAAGGCCGATGCTGGAAAATTGGGTCGACGAAATTGAGCTCGCCTGCCGACAGCACGGGACTGCATTTTTCTTCAAGCAGTGGGGTGGCAAAAACAAAAAGGCTGCCGGTCGCCGGTATCGAGGCGCGACCTATGATGAATTGCCGGCCTTGAATATGTAATCCGCGACGCCGGTGGCCAGTCTGATCGCTGCCGGCGCGGGGTTCGAAATGCACAAGAAAAGCGAATAACGTTGCGGCTTCTCGCCTCTTGGCAGGGCAAGCGGTCCTAGCACTTTTGGAAAAATCGTTTCTAGCCGCTCTTTGACGTATCGCTCCAAGCCCTTCACGTCCTCGGTTCGCTGCTTTTCGCCGCCGCCAAACATATCGGCCTGTCCAAGGTCCGAGTAGAGCTCACCCTCCCAGGCATCGCTGCCTAGGATCCGAGTGATTGCGGTTCGCTTGCTTTTATCAATGTCGCCGCTTTTCCTGGTCGCCTGCCGATAAAGCCCGGCGAGCGGAAAGAGAAACCATACATCGATCGCTTTCGTCGCAGCGATCGCTTCCAGCGTCGCCCACTCGACTTCCATCCCATACGGGTCGAGGAACATGACGGCCCGTTTGCCATTCCAATTGACCGAGCCGATTTCATCCTGAATTGCTCGATTGGCATCTGTCTCGACCACAAAGATATCTCGGTCTGGGTGCTGGTTTGCGAGTTCGCGAAGCGCGGCACAATGCGCGGGCTTGCTGTCCATGAAAACCAGTCTGTCGAATTTCGGCTCTACTTCGATCGCGATCCGAGCCGACCCGCGGCGATGCTCTACTCGCTCCGGCGCTGGCGCTTCGAATAGATCGCCGTCTTTTGCCACAACGCGGACGGTCCTGGCCCCTGTACCGGCGAAAGCATCGATGTACCAAAGCTCCTTGAATTTCCCTCGCAATGCTTTTGAAAAGAACTTCAGATAATTCTCGACCACCGAGAGCTTGAGCTCGGTGTGCTGCGCGCCGAATTCATGATCGACAGCCATCCCATCAAACTCCGCTAAGCCATCGCGCCTTGAAATCCGCCATCGCCTGCTGCGTAACCACAGGTCATTTCAAATTGGTTTTCGGGCTGAACAAACAGGGTGGCACACGAGCGCGGGCAGACGGGCACAGTGCCCGTCTGCCCAATGTTCGCTTAAGCCGCGGTGGCTAACTTGCCCAGACGCTGCCCAAGCGTGCGTTTGATATTGACGTCGATGTGATAGCGCGGAAGCACGGCGGCCGTAAGAGCGGCCTCGCTCCATAGGGCCGCGGTCTATTCCGCCCGCTACTTCGCCGCCGCCGGCGGCCTGATCTCCTATGGACCTGATTTTGTCGATGCACAGCAGGTTTCCGAATGCATAATGTTGATCGAGCGCGTGGAAAAACAGCTTCGACAACCGCTCGCTTACCGTCAAGCCTCTCCAGACGCCGCGCTTGTGTCATCTGTCTGGCCACTCGTTGGGGGCCGTTTTGCCGCGATCAATCAGCACGCTTTTGAGCCAAACGTGCCGCCAAGCGACTTCTTCAATTGGGTGCAGCTCGGCGGTATCAATCTTCTTATTAGGCATGGCCTGACGCTAAATTATTGCTCATCTGAAAGGATGAATAAACGACACACGAAGATTCCGGTGAACACACTCAATATGAGCCAGCTGAGGATAAAAGTCATCGCTTCGTATACAGCAACACCATGCTCGGCATCGCGAATAGAACAAGCAACAGGAGGGTAAGGTCGCCGCTCAACATTCCAGCTAGTAAACTCGCGCAAAAAAAACATCGCCACAATTTTCACGATAGACGCTATCAATTAAGATTCCGTTTGGTGGGCTTTGTAGCGACGAAGTCGCAGCGGGTGCGTCTAACTCCGAAGAAAGCCGTAGCGGCCCCGTCCCTTGCCGGTGGCGAAGCACTCGCCGGGATCGATCGGACGTCGGGGAACAGCCTTCGATTTAATCTTGTGTAACCATTTGTGGAATAAAATAAAGCTTTTCGCTGAAACGCCAGTATATGCGCACTTTTTAACAGTATTGGCGGAGAGGGAGGGATTCGAACCCCCGATACCCTTGCGAGTATGCCGCATTTCGAGTGCGGTGCTTTCAACCACTCAGCCACCTCTCCGGAGCCCGAAACGGGCCTAAAACGACCCCTGAATGGACGGGGCTATGTAACCAACAGCGCCAAGACAGACAAGGGTCGGGCGGCGTATATTGCGTCCGATTGAGTGAACCCGTCCGACCCGGCCGATGCGTCACGTGTTGAAACTCGACTTCATCCGCAAGGAGCTGCCTGGCGTCTTCATGACGCTCGGTCTTGTAGCGATTCTTACAGCAGTGCTGTTCGCGCTGGTTTGGCAAATCGGGCTCGCCCACGGTTCGGTGCTTTATCTCATCCCCGTGGTGATCGCGGCTACCCGATGGGGGGTCGTGTCAGCGGTCGTTGCAGCGGTCTGCGGGGTTGTCGCCTCGGCGTTCTTTTTCTACGAGCCGGCCTACAGCTTTCGCATCAAGGACCCGCAGGAAGTTATCGACCTGATCCTGTTCATTTTCGTCGCCGTGGCCGTCAGCCAGCTCGCGACGCGTCTCAAGCGCCAGCTTGAAATGGCCCGCCAGCGCGAGATCGACCTGCGCGATCTCTATGCTTTCTCGCGGCGCCTGGCTGTTGCGTTCGACGTGTCCGACATTCATGCGGCAATAGAGGATCACCTCGCGAGCGTCATGCAGCGCAACGTTGTGTTGTTCCCGGGCGCGCGCGAAGCGGCGAACAGCAGCGGGCATCGTGCGGGGGTGACCGTGCCAGAGCGAGTTCTCGCCGAAGTCGTGGAGGTCGCATCCGGTCACCGCGACACCGCTACAGGCTCCATGGTGATGCCAGCTACCGGCGAAATGTGGCTTGTGCGCGCTGTCTCGCCGAAGAGCCCCGAGTTCGGCGTCATCGCCATAAATCTCGGACACGAATCGAAAGAACGTTCGGACGAACTGCGGATCCGCGTCGATGCAGTCTTGTCGGATGCAACCGCAACGCTCGAACGACTTGGCGTCGCCCACGCCATCAGCGAGGCGCGCATGCGCTCGCAGACCGACCAGCTGCGCGAGGCGCTGATCGGATCCGTCAGCCACGAGCTTCGCACGCCGCTTGCTTCGATCCTCGGCGCGGCAACCGTTCTGAGCGTGGCACCGGCGCTGAAAAATGAAAAGAAGCTGACTGCTCTGGTGCATGACGTTCGCGACGAAGCCGAACGGCTCAATAACGACATTCAGAATCTGCTCGACGCGACGCGCATCAGCAGCGATGGCGTCAAGCCGCATTCTGAATGGGCAGACCCGGCAGACATCATCAACTCGGCGGTTGAACGTTGCCGCCGCCGCCTTGCCGATCGGCGCCTCGCGGTCGAACTTCCGTCGGACCTTCCGTTGATCCATGTCGATCCCGTACTGGTGCAGCAGGCGCTGATTCAGATTTTCGACAACGCGGTGAAATATTCCATCTCCGATTCCAGCATCGCGGTCGGCGCAAGCACGCGCGACGGTCGACTGGTCATCAGCATCACGGATCAAGGCGCTGGATTGACGAATGCCGAGAAGACAAAGATCTGGGACCGGTTCGCACGCGGCGAGCGGCACGCGGCGACTACTAGCGGCTCGGGGTTGGGACTCTGGATCGCCAACGCATTCATTGCAGCCAACGACGGAAAGGTAACCGCCTTCAGCGAAGGCCCCGGCCTTGGCACCACCGTGACCATCGAATTGCCGGTCACGCAGGCAGCCGTTCCGCAACTAGAGAGCGACACCGATGAGTGAACCATCCCCCATCGTTCTCGTCGTGGACGACGAGATTCAAATCCGGCGGTTTTTGCGCACGGGCTTCGAGCTCAACGGTTTCGTTGTTCACGAAGCCGGGACCGGAGCGGAAGCGATCCGCTCGGCGACCCTGCGCCCAATCGACCTGGTCATCGCGGATCTGGGCTTGCCTGACATGGATGGCGCCGAGGTGGTGGAACGCATTCGGTCATGGTCAACCGTCCCCATCATCGTCCTGTCGGTGCGATCGAACGAAGCGGAAAAAGTTCGTCTGCTCGAGCTTGGTGCAGACGATTATGTGGTGAAGCCCTTCGGGATGGCGGAGTTGCTGGCACGGGTGCGCGTGGCGCTCAGGCGCCAAATGCGCGCGGTGTCGGGCGAGCCCACGGTCAAGGCGGGGCCGCTGACCATCGATCTCGCTGCCCGTGCGGTGTTCCTGAACGACAAACGTCTAACGCTCACGCCGAAGGAATACCGGCTGCTGCAGGTGCTCGCCCAGCACGCCGGCAACGTGGTCACCCACCAGCATCTGCTGAAGGAAGTCTGGGGCTCGATCCACGTCCACGACACTCATTACCTTCGCATATTCGTGCGCAAGCTGCGTCAGAAGATTGAGCCTCATCCGGACTCGCCGAAGATACTCGTGACCGAGTTGGGCGTCGGCTACCGACTGGTTCAGTCGGGCAATGAGGTCGACGCTCCGGCCTGGCCCGAGTCGACGCCTGCAAAGAGCGAAACCTGATGGTGATGGCAGTTGTTCGAGCGCCCTTTCTTGACAGAGCGAGTGTTTCCCCGCCATAAGCATGGCGCGCGGGCCCTTGGGTCCGCGCGCTTTTTCGAGGGCCGATTAAGCCCTTAAAAACAAACGACAAACCGACTGAAAGAAGCCGGTCCGGAATATCCGAGCACCGGGATCGAACACACGAGGACGAAAGATGTTCGCAGTCATCAGGACGGGCGGCAAACAGTATCGGGTCGCCGCCGAGGACGTAATCCGGGTCGACCGGGTCAACGGCCAGCCCGGCGAGATCGTCGAGTTCGGCGAAGTGCTGGTGGTCGGCGGGGACACGCCGCAGCTCGGCACGCCAACTGTTGCAGGCGCCACCGTTGCCGGCGAGGTGCTTCAGCATACGCGCGGTGACAAGGTCATCGCGTTCAAGAAGCGTCGGCGCAAGAATTCGCGCCGCAAGCGTGGCTATCGCCACGAGTTTTCGGTGATCCGCATCACCGAAATTCTCACCGGCGGAGCCAAGCCGTCGAAAACGGCGACGCCACGGCCCAAGCGCGAGCCAAAACCGGTCGTCGAGGCCGCCGCGCCGGAAGCGAAGGCAAAAGCGGCCAAAAGCAAGGCAAAGAAGCCGGCCAAAACGGCCGCAAAAAAGCCAGCCAAGGCCGCTACAAAGAGCAAGAAGAAGTGAGATGATTCCTTCACGGAATCGGTGTACAGAGTAAGAGAATTCGAGAACCACTATGGCGCACAAGAAGGCAGGCGGATCTTCACGAAACGGCCGCGATTCCGCGGGCCGGCGGCTCGGCTTGAAGTCGGCCGGCGGGGAGATCGTGCTTGCCGGCAACATCATTGCGCGCCAGCGCGGCACCAAATGGCATGCCGGCCCTAATGTCGGTACCGGCAAGGATCACACCCTGTTCGCACTCATCGATGGAAAGGTTCAGTTCGCAACGAAAGCAAAAGGCCGCACCTACGTGTCAGTTGTACCGATGACGGAGGCTGTGGCCGAGTAAGACGGTGGACATAACGAGGTCCGCCGGTCATTCCAGTCAAACCGGCGGGGCCTTGTAAGGCTCTGAGAGGGGGAGACGGGTGACCGGCTCCCCCTCTCAACTTTTCAAACCTGGAGCCTGTACCATGACACTACTAGAGGAAATTCCGAGAGAGCCTTACCGCGAGGGAAGTATTCCCGTCCTCGAGACCAAGCGCCTTGCCTTGCGCGCAGCGCGCCTCGAGGACGCTAAAGCGGTAGCAGCGCTCGCCAACGACCGCCGCATCGCAGAAAACACCGCGCGCATTCCGCATCCGTACAAGATCGCGGATGCCGAGAAGTTCATCGGTGGGGCGAACAAGGATGGCGAGGCAGCGTTTCTGATCACGCTGCGTGATAAAACTGTCATCGGCGCGTGCGGCATCATGTTTCACTACGACGAGACACCGGAGCTCGGCTACTGGGTCGGCGTGCCGTACTGGAATCAGGGCTACGCCACCGAGGCGCTGCATGCATTGATCGACTACGCCTTCACCGACCTCTCGCACGAGGCGTTGCAGGCCGGAGCGCGAGTGACAAATCCGGCTTCGCGGCGGGTGCTGGAGAAGTGCGGATTCCAGTGGACCGGCGTTGGTCTGTACCGCATTAACTCGATCAAGTCGTCGGCGCCGATCGATCGCTTCCGGCTTGAGCGGCGCATCTGGTCGGCGCTTAAGACCTGGGGCCGGATGAAGAAAGTGATGTGACCTGTCCTTGCCCGTCAATTCCCGCCCCCGCCTACGCGGGGGCAGGCTCCAGCGGGAAGCCAGAAGCGACAAGTCTCTACATTTGTTCACTGGGTCCCCGCTTTCGCGGGGACCAACGGGCAATGGCCTTGAATCGAATTTCGTCATGGCCGGGCTTGTCCCGGCCATCCACGTCTTGGCTTTGGATAATGACAGCGCCCTCACCCGTTCATTCCCGCCGCCGCCTACGCGGAGGCAGGCTCCAGCGGGAAGCCAGAACAACACGTCTCTGTCTCTGAGTCCCCGCGTTCCGCCTTCGCGCTCCGCGCTAGGTAGCGCCCGCCGGTCGAGCGGCGCGTTCGAACTTCGTGGCAAATTCTTCCAGCTCATCGCGATTGAGATCGCTGATCGCCAGAAAATTCAGGCCCTGATCGGTCCAGCGCCGGACATTGAACCCGTGCACCCTCTCCAGCCTGGGCGATGTCACCGGAATCTCAACGCCCTGCGCAACGAATAGATTGATCACGTGCTCCCGACGCCGATAGACGATGGCCGCCACCGGCTTGCCGTCGATGAAATCGAGCCGGCCGCCGATCAGGGTAAAGCCTTGCGCGGTGAGATCGATCACCGGCGGAGCAAGATCGATGCGGCCATTGAACCACGGTTTCACCGTGTGCTGGTCGCTCGACAGCACATCGCTCAGGTGATCCGCCTGCAGAGAGCGCAAATGGGCCGAGACCGCCTCGCCGAGAATGCGCTTGTCCTGGTCCTCCCGCACGACCAGGAGCGTCAGGCCTGAGGCGGCGACAGCCGAAGCAAGGCTGCCAATTGCAAAGCCTTTCAGCAGCGTGCGCCGGCTGGTCGTAACCGTGGACGGCACCGCGCGATCGATGCTCCGCCGCAAGGAGGCCGGCGCCGCGTACCGCAGGTTGTTGCGCTGCATGGCGTGCTGCAAATCGCGATACGCGGCAAGCTGCGCCGCACATCGCTGGCATGTTGCCGCGTGAGCTTCGACATCCCGCGCATGTCCGGCGTCGAGCTCGTCGTCGATCAGCGCGTGCAACATGACTTCGGCTTCGTCGCAGGTCATCAGCCCTTCTCCTCCGCGAGCCATGCCGCGCGCAACAGCGCGCGCCCGCGCGCCAGTCGCGACATAACGGTGCCGACAGGCACCCCGGTGACGTCGGCAATCTCGCGATAGCTCAGATCATTGATCTCGCGCAGCACGATAACCTCGCTGAATGCCTGCGGCAGCTGCGCAATGAGTTGCTGCACGGTTTCACCATCGAGACGTTGCAGGGTTTCCGTTTCCGGCGAAGGCGCCTCGCTCCACAATCCGGTCGTGGCACATTCCGTTTCATCAAAATTGTCCGACAACGTGCCCGCAAGCATGCCGCGGCGGGCGTACTCGGCGCGGCAAACGTTGCGCAATATCGCCAGCAGCCATGGCTTGATCGGCCCGCCGCGAAACGTCTCGAAATGCCTGAACGCACGCAGGTAGCATTCCTGCGCCGCATCCTCCGCATCGGCATTGTTGCGCAGCAAGTAGCGCGCAAGCGTGTAGACGTCGTCGAGATATGGAAGCGCCGCAAGGCGGAAACGCTCCGCCTTGTCGCGATCGACGCCTGCTTCGTAAGCCATGCTGCCGGTCCGACCCGTTGCGTCGTCACGGCGGCGCAATGCTTCCGGTCGCCGCCTCGACGACGATTGTCCCGGTCATGTGCGGATGCAAGGAACAAAAGTATTTATAAGTGCCCGGTGTCGTGAACGTGAATGAGAACTTGTCGTCACTGTCGAGCGCCTTGGAGCGGAAGTTATTGAGCGAAACCACGGTATGGGGAATGTCGTCTTCATTGACCCAGGTAACCGTGGTGCCCGATTTCACTTTCAATTCATGAGGCCCAAAGGTGAAGTTGCCGATTTCGATCGCGACCTCGTCTGCGGAAGCCGGCACCGCTATCCAAACGAACATGGCTGCAATGCCGACAACGCAGTTCGTCATGAATCTTGCTTTGGTCATGGCGCCTAGCCCTGCAGCGCTGTATCGATGATCGCGAGGCGCTGCTCGTTCTGCTTGAACGTGACGCTGGCGATGCCGAGCATGCTGCGCAGCTTGTCATCGGCGACTTTCATCGGTCCAGGCGAAGGCGCCGAACCGGGCGCAGGCTGCGGAAAGGCCGTCGAGCGAGCGGTGTGGAAGGTGACGTTACCTTCGACCTTCTGCATGACTTGATGGATGTGGCCGTTGAGCACGGTCACCGAACCGAATCTTTTGAGATAACCGAGGGCGCGGGCGCCATCTTCCGTGCCCCATCCCCAATCCGGATAAACGGTCCACAACGGGATGTGCGCGAACACGACGATCGGCTGCGACGCCGAGCGGCCCTTCACGTCGTCCTCGAGCCATTCGAGCTGTTCGTTGCCGAGATTACCGAGACCCCCGGCCTTCAGATCGACGACATTGACGAGACCGATGAAGTGGATGCCGTCGGCATCGAAGCTGTACCAGCCCACGCCCCTGGTGCCGCGGCCGTAGCGTTCGAGATAGAGCTTGCCGCGTTCCTCGTCTATGAGGTCGTGCTCGCCCGGCACATAGTGCACATCGAGCCGCGCCTGCGAAATGATGCGCTCCGCATCGTCGAATTCGGACGCTTTCGACAGATGCGAGATGTCGCCGGTGTGGATCATGAAAGACGGCTTGACAGCGAGTGTCTTCACCCGCCCGATCGCTTCTTCCAGCGTCCCCTTGACGTTGGGATTTGCCGGCTTGTCGAAGCCCATGTGGCTGTCGCTGATCTGCAGGAACGTGAAGCCCTTGCTCGGCTGGGCCACCGCCTCATCGATGATCCCGAGCGAGGTCGGCACCCCGCCGGCAATGGTCCACAACACCCCGGTTCCGGCCCAGGTCATACATTCGAGCACTTTGCGGCGGCTTGGCCCTTCGTCGTGATTGGTCATGTCCGGTCTCCCTGCAATCGGCTGCACGGGGACTGGATCGGGTTTCATCAAGATTTATTCCCGAGCCTCTTGGGCCAAGGACGGCGTGATGCGATATATCCTAACGCCATGAAATTCCTCGATGAAGCCAAGGTCTACATAGCGTCCGGCGCGGGCGGCAACGGCTGCGTGTCGTTCCGGCGCGAGAAATTCATCGAGTTCGGCGGGCCGAACGGAGGCGATGGCGGCAAAGGCGGCGACGTGGTGGTCGAGGCCGTCAACGGCCTCAATACTTTGATCGATTACCGCTACCAGCAGCATTTCAAGGCGCAGCGCGGCGGCAATGGGATGGGCAAGGACCGCGCCGGCGCCAACGGCAAGGATGTCGTTCTCAAAGTGCCGATCGGCACCCAGGTCTACGAAGAAGACGGCGAGACGCTCATCGCCGATCTCACCGGAGTGGGCGAGCGTGCGATGATCGCCAAGGGCGGAAACGGTGGCTTTGGCAATGCGCATTTCAAATCATCGACCAACCGCGCGCCGCGCCATGCCAACCCCGGGCAACCCGGCGAAGATCGCACGATCCGCCTGCGGCTGAAGCTGATCGCGGATGCCGGGCTGATCGGTCTGCCCAACGCGGGCAAGTCCACTTTTCTTGCGGCCGTCAGCGCGGCGAAGCCGAAGATCGCCGACTATCCGTTTACGACGCTGCATCCGCAACTCGGCGTCGTGAAAGTGGACGAGCGCGAGTTTGTGCTCGCCGACCTTCCCGGGCTGATCGAGGGCGCGCACGAAGGCACCGGCCTCGGCGACCGCTTCCTTGGCCACACCGAACGGTGCCGCGTGTTGCTGCATCTTGTCGATGGTACAATCGAGGATGCCGGCGCCGCCTATAGGACAGTACGAGCGGAACTGGATGCCTATGGACAAGGATTGAGCGAAAAACCCGAGATCGTTGCACTCTCGAAAGCCGACGCAATGACTCCCGAATTGATCAAGGCACAAGGCGCAAAGCTAAAAAAGGCCTGCAAGAAAACGCCGCTTGTACTCTCGGCGCAATCCGGCGAAGGCGTGCAGGAGACTTTGCGCGCGCTGGCCAAGATCATCGATGCGGCGCGCAAAGAGACGGACATCAAGGAAGAAGCGTAGTGACTAACGCCCCGCCGTTACGCGGGAATGGACCGAGAAGAAAGTTTGCTCAGTAGGACTTCGGCAGGCCGAGCACTTTCTCGGCGATAAAGCACAGGATCAGCTGCGGGCTGACCGGCGCAAGCCGGGCAATCATCACTTCGCGCATGTAGCGCTCGACATGAAATTCCTTGGCATAGCCCATTCCGCCGTGCGTCATCACCGCGGTCTCGCAGGCGGAAAAGGCCGCTTCGGCGGCAAGATATTTCGCAGCATTTGCTTCTGCGGCGCACGGCGTGCCGCCGTCATAGAGTGACGCAGCCCTGAACGCCATGAGGTTGGCGGCTTCGAGCTCCATCCAGCATTTCGCCAGCGGATGCTGGATGGCCTGATTCTGGCCAATAGGGCGACCAAACACGACCCGCTCGCGCGCATAGGCGGCGGCCTTGCCCAACGCGGCACGGCCAAGGCCAACGGCCTCCGCCGCGATCAGAATACGTTCGGTATTCATCCCGTGCAGAATGTATTCGAAGCCCCTGCCTTCCTCGCCAATGCGATCCTCGACCGGCACCGGCAGCGCCTCGATGAACAGTTCATTGGAGTCGACGGCGCTGCGGCCCATCTTGGCGATTTCACGCACGTCGACATAATTGCGATCAAGCGCCGTGTAGAAGAGACTCAAGCCTTCCGTCTTCCGCTTGACAGTGTCGATCGGCGTCGTGCGCGCGAGGATCAGCATCTTGCTCGCCACCTGCGCGGTCGAGATCCAGATCTTTTGACCCGAAAGCAGGTAGTGGTCGCGCTGGCGCATCGCCTTGGTTTTCAGGTTGAGAGTATCGAGACCGGCATTCGGCTCGGTGACGGCGAAGCACGCCTTGTCCTCGCCCGCGATCAGGGGCGGCAGCATGCGCTTCTTCTGCTCATCGGTGCCGAACGCCACCACCGGGCTGAGGCCGAAGATATTCATATGCAGCGCCGAGGCCCCGGAGAGACCCGCGCCGGATTGCGCCACCGTTTGCATCATCACGGCCGCTTCGGTGACGCCGAGACCCGAGCCGCCGTAGGCCTGCGGGATGGCGATGCCGAGCCAGCCTTGCTCGGCGAAAGCGCGGTGGAAATCGTGGGGGAAGGCACCTTCGCGATCCCGCGCCAGCCAGTATTCGTCGGGGAAGCGCGCGCAAATCTTTTCGATTGCCGCACCGATCGCCTGCTGTTCAGCCGAGAAGGAAAACTCCATGGCTCATCTTGCTCCAGCCGATCACGAAATTGTAGCGCGTTCGGCACTGGTCCATTGCGTCAGCCTGCGGCATTCTAGAAAAATACAGGGACGACGGGAGACAAAAGCGCATGCAGACCCGTGCCGCGGTGGCCTGGCAGGCCGGCGAGCCGCTCGCTATCGAGATGATCGAGATCGAAGGTCCGAAGGCGGGCGAAGTGCTGGTAGAGATCAAAGCAACGGGAATCTGTCACACCGATGCGTACACGCTGTCCGGCGCAGATCCGGAGGGCCTGTTTCCCGCAATCCTGGGACACGAAGGCGCGGGCATCGTGCGTGAGATCGGGAGCGGCGTGACGGCGCTCAAACCTGGCGATCACGTTATTCCGCTCTACGCCCCTGAATGCCGGCAATGCAAAACGTGCCTGTCGCGCCGGTCAAATCTTTGCACCGCCATCCGCGCTACCCAGGGCAAGGGCGTGATGCCGGACGGCACCAGCCGCTTTCGATGCGACGGCGATCCGGTCTTCCACTACATGGGCTGCTCGACTTTTTCGAATTTCACAGTGCTGCCAGAGATTGCGCTCGCCAAGGTTCGCGAAGACGCCCCGTTCGACAAGATATGCTACATCGGCTGCGGGGTGACGACGGGGGTGGGCGCCGTCATCAACACCGCCAAGGTCTGGCCAGGCGCGAACGTCGCCGTGTTTGGCCTTGGCGGCATTGGCCTGAACGTGATCCAGGGTGCGCGCATGGTCGGCGCCAACAAGATCATCGGCATCGATACAAATCCTGCCAAGCGCGCCATGGCCGAGAAATTCGGGATGACCGACTTCATCAATCCCGACGAGGTCGGCCGCGACAAAGTTGTGCAGGCGGTCATTGACCTGACCGGCGGGGGTGCCGACTTCTCGTTCGAATGCATCGGCAACGTCGGCACCATGCGGCAGGCCCTGGAATGCTGCCACCGCGGCTGGGGCGAGAGCATCATCATCGGCGTGGCTGGAGCCGGCCAGGAGATCTCCACGCGGCCGTTCCAGCTGGTTACGGGGCGCGTGTGGCGCGGCACGGCGTTCGGCGGCGCGCGCGGGCGCACGGACGTTCCCAAGATCGTCGACTGGTACATGGAAGGAAAGATCAACATCGATGATCTGATCACCCACACCATGCCGCTCGACGAGATCAACGATGCTTTCGACCTGATGCACGAAGGAAAATCGATTCGCAGCGTCGTGATCTATTGAAGCAAGGTGAGGCAGCTTGACCGTCACCTGAAAATACAAATCGAGGAAACGCCATGATCTTTCTCAGAGCCGCTGCTTTTTTCGTCTTTGTGACGTGTGCTTTCGCTGCCGGTGCCGCCGACTACCCGGCGCCGAAGGAAGGGGATTGGGTCGCACGCGACTTCAAATTCCACACCGGCGAGGTTCTGCCCGAGGTTCGTCTTCATTACAGGACGATCGGCAAGCCGGACGGAATTCCGGTTGTTGTTCTGCATGGGACCGGCAGTTCCGGGCAGAGCATGCTGACGCCCGCTTTTGCCGGCGAATTGTTCGGGCCGGGGCAACCGCTCGATGCCGAAAAATATTACATCATCATTCCCGACGCGCTCGGGCACGGGAAATCGACAAAGCCTTCCGACGGGCTGAAAACAAAATTTCCGCAATACAACTATGCCGACATGGTCGATGCGCAGTACCGTTTGGTTGCGGAAGGGCTCGGCATCAAGCACGTGCGCATGATCATCGGCAATTCAATGGGCGGCATGAACACCTGGCTGTGGGGTGAAAAATATCCCGGCTACATGGATGCGCTGGTGCCCATGGCTTGCCAGCCAACCGCAATGGCGTCGCGCAACTGGATCTTGCGCCGGCTTATGCTTGAATCGATCCGCCAGGATCCCGAATACGCCAACGGCAACTACACCAAGCAACCGAACTCGGTGAAGACCGCCAGCGCGTTCTTTGCTTTCGCCACCTCGGGCGGCACGCTTAATTTCCAAAAACAGGCGCCGACCCGCGCGCAGGCCGACAAGCTGGTGGATGCCAGGCTTGCTGCGCCGATGACCGCGGACGCGAATGACTTCCTGTGGCAGTGGGGATCGTCGGCTGATTACGATCCGGCGCCGGATCTTGAGAAAATCGAAGCACCGCTGTTGCTGATCAACGCCGCCGACGATGAACGCAACCCGCCTGAAACCGGACTCACCGAAGCCGCAATGAAACGCCTCAAGAACGGAAAACTGCTTTTGATTCCGGCGAGCGAACAAACCTCAGGCCACGGAACGACGGCCAATGCCAGGTTCTACAAGCAGGCGCTTCAGGAATTCCTTGCGAGCGCCCCGCAAAAGGGCATGTAGCTCGCTACCAGCGAGGGCGCCTGCCAAAGAGGAAAAAGCCCAGCGGCTCGCGACGAGCGTCGTCGAAGTCGGCGGCTACGTCATCGCCCTCGTCAACGATCCTGCGTCCCGAGGTCGGGCGGTCCAGGTAGCGCGCTTCCGCATCCCCACTCCAGCGGCGGCGCTCCGGCTGGTCCCGCTCGCGCGCAATCCGCTGTCCGGGAGATTTTTCGCAGAGTCGTCGCACGCCATCGAACGGCTGATAGGTGCAGTCGGATGCGCGAAATGATCTGTAGGCGCCGGCGCAGGCCTGAACGTCGCAGCGATTGCTCGACGAGCCCTGCGCCGTCTGTTGCGGATTGTCATTTCGGTTCGACGCGTTCGTTGAATCGGCGGCCACCTGCCTGGTGTTGTCCTCGCGCACCGCAGCACCGGTTGTTTCGCGCAAAGGTTTTTGCTGTGGCGCAGCGTTTGCACCTGACGGCGGGGCCGACGATTCCTGTGGCGGAGCAGTCTGCGCTTGTTGCGGAGGTGTCGCACGCTCCGCCGTAACCACAGGCCTTGTCGTCTGCGCGGTTGCCGACTGCTGTGCAGGCGGCGACGGCGGTGGTGGTGGTGGCGATAGTTGTGTTGCCTGCGCTGGCGGCGCAAGCGGTTGTGTGGGCGCGACCATTGTCGCGGCGGCAGATTGCTCTTTGGACGTGCTCGAGCCCGGCGCGGTCGGGCTAGTTGTCTGAACCGTGTTGGGCGATGCGTTCGGTGCTTGCGAGTTGCCAGGTTCCGCTGGTCGCGACGCCGCTAGCTTCTTCGGATAGATCGGACTTAGCGCCTGATTAGGACCTTCGGTCTTCGGAGGCGGTGGAGCGCTCGCCTGAATGGCCGGCTTGGGTTGCGGCGCCGGCGAGGTCAGCCAATGCACTTCGAGCAAGACAGTGCTGATCGCCACCATCAAGACCGTCAGGTACACCAGGAACTGCATGATCGCCCGCTTTTTTTGTGCCTCTTTGAAACGAAAACGCCTGGGATGGTCCACCCGTTCCGCGCAGCGTGGATCGTGGCGCTTGGAACTCGGGGACCAGCCAATCGAGTCGCGGGTTTGTTACTTCGTGCAGAGCCGACGCGGCCCATTGCTCGGCTGATATGTGCAATCCGCGGGCGTGAAAGATCGATAGGCGGCGGTACAGGCACTGACGTTGCAACGCGCCTGAGGTTCCGCCGGTGCGGCTGGTGCGTCAGCCGTGGCCTGTGCCGCCGCTGCAGACGAAACCGGAACCGGGCCTGAGTTTTGGTTCGGAGCCGGGCTCTGGCTCGCACTTTGGGTCCCAGGGCTCTGACTTGGACTCAACCCTGGCGCAACGATAGGCGCGCCTATATTCGCTTTTGGCTGTGCGGGTGCGGAGGGCGCAATCGGCTTTGCAACGTTTGTCGGCACCGCCGGCGCGGGCGGATTTGTCGACACGTTCGCATTCGCCTTGGGAGTTATAGGCGGAGGGACGGCGCTTAGTCCGGCTCTGGTGTCCACCATGGGCGACATCGGAGCCGACAGCCAGTCGAGCCCAAAGAATACGCTTCCAAGCGCAATCGCCAGCACGGCGCCATAAACCGCAAGCCGCATCGCTCCGCCCTCGCCGGCACGATACCATGCCCGGCTCGGCGCAAGAACCATCGCGGTCAACGTGGTTCCGGCCATGACGACGCAGCAAGTCCCATGCTAAACAGCGCCGCCATGAACGGGTCTGTCGGGGCAATGCAAAAAACGCCGTCGCTCAAGGACTTCCGGCGCATCGTTGTGAAAGTCGGCTCCTCCTTGCTGGTCGATTCCTCCGCCGGAGGCCTCAAGCGCGAATGGCTCGCCTCGCTCGCGGCCGACATTGCCGGCCTGCACAGCGGGCGACGCGATGTTCTGGTGGTATCCTCAGGTGCGATTGCTCTGGGGCGCTCGGTGCTAAGGCTATCTGCGGGAGCCCTGAAGCTGGAGGACAGTCAGGCTGCAGCTGCGGTAGGTCAGATTGCGCTAGCGCGGGCATGGTCGGAGGCGCTTGGCACACACTCCCTCACCGCCGGGCAAGTCCTCGTCACGCTGGGCGATACCGAAGAGCGCCGCCGTTATCTCAATGCCCGCTCGACAATCGCCAAACTTCTGGAGTGGCGCAGTATCCCGGTGATCAACGAGAACGACACCGTCGCCACAAACGAAATCCGCTACGGCGACAACGACCGGCTCGCCGCGCGCGTCGCCGCCATGACAAGCGCAGATGTGCTTGTTCTGCTTTCCGATGTCGATGGCTTATACGACAGGCCTCCCGGTACGGGAGGCGGCGCGAAACTTGTACCGATCGTAGCGCGCATCACTCCCGACATCGAAGCGATGGCCGGTGCGTCCGGATCCGAGTTGTCGCGCGGCGGGATGCTGACCAAGATCGAGGCCGGCAAGATTGCGACCACGTCGGGCATCCACATGGTGATCGCGTCAGGGCGCATTCAGCACCCGTTGCAGGCCATTGGAGACGGGGCGGGTTGTACGTGGTTTTTGACCCCAGCCAATCCAGTGACGGCGCGCAAGAAATGGATCGCCGGTTCGCTCGAGCCGCGCGGTGCGCTGGTCATCGATGCGGGCGCGGTGAAGGCATTGAGGGGCGGCAAGAGCTTGCTGCCGGCCGGCGTGATCAAGATCGAAGGCATGTTCGGCCGGGGCGATGCCGTGGTCGTGCGCGGACCCGACGGCCACGAGATCGGCCGAGGCCTGGTTGCCTACGATGCCGATGACGCCGAGAAGATCAGAGGCCGCTCGTCGGCAGATGTGCTGCTGATCCTTGGCTATACCGGCCGCACCGAAATGATCCACCGCGACGATCTCGCCCTGGGCGGCGAATGACTGCCGGAACCGGGATTCCGGTTTCGCGTTATGCAAGGGCGACACAGCTGAAAAAGGCGATTGACCGATCGCCCGTCAACCCCAGCCCACCGGAGGCTGGGGTTTTCGCATGCGCCTAGGCCAATGGCCGATTCGGCCGCGCACGCCGAACGTGCGATCTCACTGCTGAAATGCCGCCAGGTCGGCCATTGGCCGAACAACGCTCAGTGGCCGCCGCGGGAACGTGAACGCCTGGCGCCCCGTCTGTTGGCGGGCGCCTTTCGCTTTGTTGGCCGTACCGGCAGAGGAAAAAACGTGCCGTCAGGGAATTCCAAATACCGGCTGAACACCTGCACCTGACCTTCCCGACCCCGTTTACCCTCGATCACGAACTTTGTGCCCACAGGAAACCGGCTGGGAAGACGCCCTGAAGCGTACGCCATGATTACCTCCTGCAATCAGCCAACCCTGCCATTGCAATGTGTAGGTCAATTGATCCGTTTCATGCCCGATTCTGTTATCCACGTTATCCCCAGCGTCGAGGTGTGCCATGCGTGAAACGTGCCCACCTCGCGGAGGGACCTCCGGCGTGGTAGGAAACGGCTTCCGGCAAGGCTTTTCAGAGGTTTATCAGGCCAGCATGAGCGCCCCGCTCAAAAGCATCGATGGAACCGCGGACCTCGCCAGCACGATGCGCGAGATCGGCCGCCGCGCCCGGGCGGCTGGTCATGTCCTGGCGCTTGCTCCCGCCGAGCAGAAAAATCGTGCTCTGGAAGCCATGGCTGCGTCGGTTCGGAAACAGGCTTCCTCCATCCTGGCTGCAAATGCCGAGGATGTCGCCGAGGCGCGCGCTGGCGGGGTTACGGGAGCCTTTCTCGACCGCCTCTCGCTTGACCCGAAGCGGGTAGAGGCCATCGCGACCGGCATCGACGCTGTGCGCGCACTGGAGGATCCTGTTGGCGAGATTGTGGAATCCTGGACGCGACCCAATGGCATGCGAATCGAGCGGGTGCGGGTACCGCTAGGAGTGGTGGGGATCATCTACGAGAGCAGGCCGAACGTAACGGCTGACGCCGGCGTGCTTTGTGTGAAGGCCGGCAATGCCGCGATTCTACGAGGCGGGTCAGACAGTATTCGCTCCAGCAGGGCCATCCTGGCGGCCCTCACCGAGGGATTGCAGTCGGCCGGCCTGCCAAACGCATCGATACAGCTTGTCCCGACCCGGGACCGGGCGGCAGTTGGCCTGATGTTGCAGGGTCTGGATGGAAACATCGATGTCATTGTGCCCCGTGGCGGAAAGAGCCTGGTGGCTCGCGTCCAAACGGAAGCGCGCGTGCCGGTATTCGCGCACCTTGAGGGCGTTTGTCACGTTTTCGTCCATCGCGCGGCCTCGCTCGAGATGGCCAAGAGAATTGTCCTGAACGCCAAAATGCGGAGGACGGGCGTGTGCGGCGCGGCGGAGACCCTGCTTGTCGATCGCGCCAGCATGGGAACCCACCTGAAACCCCTCATTGCCATGTTGATTGACGCCGGCTGCGAGATCCGCGGCGACGCGGCGACGGTGGCCGTAGACAAACGTGCGAAGCCAGCCTCCGAGGAGGATTGGGCCACCGAGTATCTTGATGCGATCATTGCTGTGAAGGTCGTGGATGATCTCTCGGCCGCAATGGCTCATATCGAGCGCTACGGATCGCGCCACACCGACGCAATCATCACCGACGACCGCGAGGCCGCGGAGAGGTTCCTGCGCGAAGTCGATTCGGCCATCGTTCTGCATAACGCTTCGACCCAATTCGCCGATGGGGGCGAGTTCGGGTTCGGTGCCGAGATCGGCATCGCCACCGGGCGGCTGCATGCGCGCGGGCCTGTCGGCGTCGACCAACTCACCACCTTTAAATATCGAATCCACGGGAGCGGTCAGACCCGGCCGTGACATCCAAAGAAACCGCTGTTCCGGAGCGCCTGCTGCCCCTGCACGCGCCCGGCATGAGAATTGGTCTTTTTGGGGGGACATTCGATCCGCCGCACCAGGCGCATCTCGGGGCGACCCTGCTTGCGCTCAAGCGGCTGAAGCTTGATCGCGTGTGGTGGCTCGTAACTCCCGGCAATCCGCTGAAGAATACCAGCGGGCTTGCGCCCCTGCCGAAGCGAATCGCCGCCGCGCGGGCGATCACTCATCATCCGCGGGTCGACGTGACGGGCCTCGAAGCTGTCATTAAGACGAGATATACCTACGATACGATAACTTGGTTGCTGGCCCGCTGCCCTCGAGTGCGATTCGTCTGGATCATGGGCGCGGATAACTTGCGGAGCTTTCATCGCTGGCAGAAGTGGCGAAAGATAACCAAGTTGGTGCCTATCGTCGTCATCGATCGGTTGGGCCCCAGTCTTTACGCTGCCGCAAGTCCCGCCGGAAATGCACTTTCCCGCGCCCGCATCCCCGAACACGCGGCCGCGTCTCTCCCCAATCACAAGCCGCCGGCTTGGACGTTCCTTCACGGTCTCAAATCACCTCTATCCTCGACCGCGCTCCGAGCTCTGCGCAAACGGAGCCCAAATTCCGGCCGTCCCGGCCGGAAGGCAAAAAGCATCCACAAATCTTCCAGGACGAAAACGAGCGATAAAAAACGTGGAACAAAGTCAGGCAAATCAAGATTGGGAGCCAGAACCGGCAAAAGCCGGGGTAGAAAGAAACGAACGAGGTAATTATGTTCGTTGAGGTCCCCGGTTCGCGCCGGGGCGAGTGCAACGCATAGAAAGGATCACAGACCCTGCAGACACCTGCACTCTCTCGGGCATCTCGTCGTACGCCCGAAACCGTCTCCCGGCACCCGACTGCCAAGGAGACGCTCCAAACCGTCCTCGCGCGACTTGAAGACATGAAAGCGGAGGACAGCGTCGTCATCGATCTCACCGGAAAATCATCCATCGGCGATTACATGGTCGTGACCAGCGGCCGGTCGCAGCGCCATGTCAGTGCCGTTGCCGATCACCTCATCAAGGACATTGAAAGTGCGGGCAGTCCGCGCGTTCGTGTCGAAGGCATGAGGCAGGGCGACTGGGTCCTGATCGACGCCGGCGACGTGATTGTCCATGTCTTCCGGCCTGAAGTTCGCGCCTTCTACAATCTGGAGAAGATGTGGTCGAGCGCGAGCAAGGACGCACGTCGGCAAGCCTGATACTCTTGCCGGCGCGATGCGCATCGTAGTTGCCGCGATCGGCCGGCTGAAACAGGGCCCGGAGACTGAGCTGAGTGAGCGCTACCGCAAACGGGTGGCGCAGACCGGTCGTCAGCTTGGATTGCGCGATATCGAAATCATTGAGATCCGGGAGAGTCGGGCGGCGGACGCTGGCAAGCGAATGCTTGAGGAGTCGATCGCGGTTGCCAACCTCATTCCCGAGAACGCGGCAGTGGTGCTGCTCGACAGCCTGGGAGAGAATCTCGACAGCCCCGCTCTTGCAACCCGGCTTGCCAAGTGGCGAGCCGACACTCGACCGGCAACGGTCTTCGTGATCGGCGGCGCGGACGGGGTGGCGCCAAGCCTGCGGGAAAAGGCCGAGTTAACGATCTCGTTCGGTTCGGCAACCTGGCCGCATCAGCTGGTCAGGGTGATGCTTCTGGAGCAGATTTATCGAGCAACCACGATTCTTGCCGGGCATCCCTATCACCGGGCATGAAATTTGTCGTCGGCCTGCCTTATACCCCGATTTGGTCGCAATCCGCATCAATACCTTTCGCGAATGATTTTGCCGCTGCAACCCGCAGGCGTAAACGTGACCCAATGACGTTGGGGGGATTCGGCCGTCTCAATGCGAGCACTGCGCTTGTCGCAGGGTTCGCTGTCATGTCGCCGTTCGTGGCTGCCGCGGCAAAAGATCGTCCGACTGTCGTCGCGCAAGCCGACACGGGAAAGCTCGATGCGCTGAAGCAGCGCGATCAAGAGCTCAAGACCGTGCGCGAAAAGCAGCGCAAATCGGCCGAGACGGAAGCCGCGCTGAGGCGCGAAATCGAACAGATCGGCGCAGACCGAAGCAAGCTCAATCAGGACCTGATCGATACAGCCGACCGCTTGCGCGCCGTGGAATCCAAAATCGCCGCGACGCAGGACCGCCTGGAGCCGCTTGACGAGAACGAGCGCAGCATTCGCAAATCGCTCGACGGTCGTCGCGCGGTCATCGGCGAAGTTCTTGCAGCGCTGCAACGCATCGGCCGACGTCCGCCCCCGGCGCTCATCGCCACCCCGGAGGATGCGTTGCAATCCGTGCGGACTGCCATGGTTCTAGGCGCGGTATTGCCGCACATGCGTCACGAGGTCGAGACGCTGGCCAACGATCTTTCTGACTTGGTCGCCCTGCGCAAGAAGATCGACGCCGAGCGCGAGCAGCTAAGAACCGAGATGGCCTCGCTCGATGGAGAGCGTACCCGCATGACTGCGCTGGTGGACGAACGACAGCGGCAGTTGACTGACCGGGAAAGCGCTCTTGACGCGGAACGGACACGGGCCGGCGGTCTCGCGCGCGAGGTCGACAATCTGAAAGACCTGATCGCCAAGCTTGAGCTGGGGCTCGACGCAAACACACGCGAATCGCGTGAGGCAGCCCGATCCGATAGCCGCCCAGCGCTTTCGGCGTTTCGCGACCCCGGACGGCTGGCGCCCGCGGTGGCTTTCGCCTCATTGCGCGGGCAAGTTCCAATTCCGGTTAACGGGGTCAAATTGAAGGAATTTGGCGCTCCCGACGGTAATGGCGGGTCTGAAAGAGGGCTTTCCATTGCAACGCGCGCGGGCGCCCAGGTCACGGCACCAGCCGACGGTTGGGTAGTTTATGCCGGGGCTTTCCGGTCGTATGGACAACTCTTGATCCTCAATGTCGGCGGCGGGTATCATGTCTTGCTCGCTGGGATGGAACGGATATCAGTCGATCTCGGGCAGTTCGTGCTGACCGGGGAACCCGTTGCGCTTATGGGGAACGGCTCCCATATCGCCGCTGTCCTCGCGACAGGTTCCAGTCAACCGGTGCTGTACGTTGAGTTTAGAAAAGACGGGACTCCCGTCGATCCAGGCCCATGGTGGGCAGCTGGCGAAGTCGAAAAGGTTCGCGGATGATGCGCAAGACGTCTCTTATACTTCTCGGAGCGGCGGCAGGAGCGGCACTAACACTGTTCGCGGTCCAGCCTCGCGTGATGCTGGTTGGAGCGACGGCCAAGGCAGCGGCGGCCGATACATACCGGCAGCTGAATCTGTTCGGCGACGTTTTTGAGCGCGTCCGCGCCGATTACGTCGAAAGACCCGACGACGGTAAACTGATCGAAACTGCGATCAATGGCATGCTCGCCGGCCTCGATCCGCACTCCAGCTACATGGACGCAAAGAGCTTCCGTGACATGCAGGTGCAAACCCGTGGCGAATTCGGGGGGCTCGGCATTGAGGTCACGATGGAAGACGGGCTGATCAAGGTCGTCGCGCCGATCGATGACACGCCTGCCGCCAAAGCCGGCGTCATGGCCAATGACATCATAACCAAGCTCGACGATGAACAGGTGCAGGGACTGACCCTGAACCAGGCTGTCGAGAAGATGCGCGGTCCGGTGAACACCAAGATCAAGCTGACGATCACACGCAAAGGCCAGGACAAGCCGGTCGAGGTTTCGATCACCCGCGACATCATTCGCGTGCGGTCCGTCCGCTCTCAGGTCGAAGGCGAGGATATCGGATATATCCGGCTCACGCAGTTCAACGAGCAAACGACTGAAGGGCTGAAGAAGGCAATCACCGACATCTCGGCGAAGATCTCGGAAGACAAGCTGAAGGGTTACGTTCTCGACCTCCGCAACAACCCAGGCGGCCTGCTCGACCAGGCGATTTCTGTATCCGACTCATTTCTGCAGAAGGGCGAGATTGTATCCACCCGCGGCCGAAATGCAGAGGAAACGCAGCGCTTCAATGCGAGGCCCGGCGATCTGACGAAGAACAAGCCGCTCATCGTTCTGATCAACGGCGGCTCGGCTTCGGCATCTGAAATCGTCGCTGGTGCCCTGCAGGATCACAGGCGGGCAACGGTGATCGGCACCCGCTCGTTCGGCAAGGGATCGGTGCAGACCATCATTCCGCTCGGCTCTGGCAATGGTGCCCTGCGGTTGACCACGGCGCGCTACTTCACGCCGTCCGGCCGTTCGATCCAGGCAAAGGGTATTTCTCCGGACATTGAAATTCTTCAGGACGTTCCGGACGAGCTCAAGACGAAAACAGACACCAAGGGCGAGGCGTCGCTGCGCGGCCATCTGAAAGGCGATGAGGGCAAAGAGCAGACCGGGTCGCAATCTTATATTCCGCCCGATGCCAAGAACGACAAAGCTCTCAACATGGCGTTCGACCTTCTGCGCGGCATCCAGGTCAATTCGGCCTTCCCGCCGAATTCCAAGGCACCCGTGCCGAACTGATCGCAAGTTGCATTTCGCATTTGCGGGGGCGGCTGAAAGGCCGCCCCCGCCGCTTTTTGGGGCTTTAGCGTCCTCCATGCCTGAGGCGACATGACTGTGACAGAAACGACGCGTGCTAGACTCGCGCAATGATTCGCGGGGATCTTGCGCCTTGGTAGACGACCTGAACGCGCCCCTCGGCCAGGACAAGCAAAAGCGGCTGCCGAACCTACCCGTGTCCGCGCCCCAGTTGCTTGCAGGCGCGCTTGGACTTTCGGGCGTGGTCGTGGTGGCCTGGGCGGCTTTCGTCAATGACCCGTTGGGTGGCGAGCCCATCGCCGTGGTCGCCACAAAGGTGACGCCGACCTCGGTCAGCGCTCGGGACAGCGACAGGGATGGCAAGCAGCATGCCCGCCACGATGGAATTGCTTCGTCGCCACCCAATGCTTCGGCTGCCGCTGCGAAGCCTGAGGAGACGTCGCCGCCCGGCTCGAGGACGGTGACGATTATCGACGGCTCCAGCGGCGCAAGGAAGTTGGTGACCATCCCTGGCAACCCCGATGCCACCGCGAAGCCGTTGTTCGATCCAAAGCTGGTCGAAGCTACCCGCCATGGCGCCATTCCAAAAATTGGGCCCGATGGCGCGCGTCCATCCAACCGTTATGCGCAGCCCCGCCAACTGCCATCCAATAAAAAAGATTCGCCCTTGATCGCCATTATCGTCGGCGGCCTCGGCATCAGCGCGTCAGGCACCGCCGATGCGCTCGCCAAATTGCCTGCGTCAATCACGTTCGCGATGACGCCTTACGGCGTCGACCTTGAGAAACTGGCCGAGCGGGTCCGGGCGGAGCAGCACGAGATGCTGCTGCAGGTGCCCATGGAGCCCTTCGACTATCCTGACAACGATCCCGGTCCGCAAACGCTGCTGACCTCGTTGACCTCGGAGCAGAATATCGACCGGCTACATTGGCTGATGAGTCGTTTCCAGGGCTATGTCGGGCTCATCGGGTATATGGGCGCACGATTTACGGCGTCGGAGCAGGGACTGACGCCGGTCTTGCGCGACGCCGCGCAGCGCGGTCTTGTTTATGTTGACGACGGCTCATCACCGCGAAGCGTGGCCGGTCAGCTTGCCGGCAGCCACAATTTGCCGTTCGTAAAAGCCGATATCGTCCTCGATACTGTCCCCACTCCCACTGAAATCGACAGAGCACTTGCGCGCCTTGAAATGAGAGCGCGAGACAGCGGCGTCGCGGTCGGCTTTGCCGCCGCGCAAACAACCACCATTGCGCGGATCGCCGACTGGGCGAAGAAAGTAGAATCGCGCGGCATATTGCTGGTCCCAATTACAATGCTGGCGATCAAAACGAAGTCATCGTAACGTCACCGCCGCGAAATTCAGCGTTCGGGTGACGGAGTCTTTATGCCATCGCAAAAATCGCTGCCTTATCGACCCTGTGCCGGGATGATGGTGCTCAATCGCGCCGGGCTTGTGTTCATTGGACGGCGGACGGAGGGACCTGAACACATCGATGCCAAGCATGCCTGGCAAATGCCGCAGGGCGGCATCGATGAAGATGAGGATTTTTACGAGGCGGCGCTGCGCGAGCTGTATGAGGAAACTAATATCCGCTCCGTGCGCAAGCTTGGTGAGATCTCTGGATGGTTGACCTACGATTTGCCCGGTAAGATTACGAAAAAAGCGTGGGGCGGCAAATATCGCGGACAAAAACAGAAATGGTACGCATTCCGTTTCGTCGGAAACGAGAGCGAAATCGATATTGCTCAACCCGCGGGCGGCCACAAGCCCGAATTCGTCGAGTGGCGGTGGGCTGAGATGCGAGAACTGCCTGACCTGGTCGTTCCCTTCAAACGCAAGACGTACGAACGTGTGGTCAAAGAATTTGAGCGGTTCGCCCGCTAGCTAATGCATCGCCGTGCCGGTTAGGTGGCGGTCGACGTCCCTGTAATGATCAAGCTCCGCGATCAGCTTGTCCAACACCGACCCCGGCTCGGTTTTGGCAATGCGGCTTTCCAGTTCCTCGATGCGAGCAGCGACCATCCCACGATCGACATCTTCTACCGCGTCGGCTGTATTGGCGAGCACGGTAAGACCGTCCTTTGACACTTCCGCAAAACCGCCCAATACCACGATCTTTTGCTGGCCGCCGGCCACGTGAAGCGTGAGAATGCCAGGACGCAGCGTCGTGACCATCGGCGCGTGGTTGGCCAATACGCCGAAATAACCCTCCGCTCCGGGCAGATCGACTTGCTCGACGTCACCCGAAAACAAGAGCTTTTGCGGCGAAACGAGTTCGAAATGAAAATTGGCCATCGTCGATTAACTCCTGTGCTTGCCCACGGCGAAGCCTACGCCCAGGCCAATGGCGCCGCCAATCGCCGTCATAATCGCGATGTGCCGCACCTGATCGCTGGTCAGCGGTCCGCCGCCGCGCGCCCGCTCGTTATTGCGCACCTCGACGCTCAGAGGACCCAGCCTGATCTCGGCCGTCTCTTCCGGCCGGGTCATGTAACCGGCCAGACCGCCGATCACCAGCCCGATCAGCAGAAATGCAAGCAGGTTGGATCGCCCCAGCATTTGTTTTAGGCCGCTTCGGCGGCCAGCTTCTTGCCCTTCTCGACCGCTTCTTCGATGGTGCCAACCATATAGAAGGCGGCTTCTGGCAGATTGTCATACTTCCCTTCGCAGAGCCCTTTGAAGCCCTTGATGGTGTCCTGCAGGTCGACCAGCTTGCCGGGCGAGCCGGTGAAAACCTCAGCGACATGGAATGGTTGCGACAGGAAGCGCTCGATTTTTCGCGCGCGGGCGACTGTCACCTTGTCATCTTCCGAGAGTTCATCCATTCCGAGAATGGCGATGATGTCCTGCAGCGCCTTGTAGCGCTGGAGAATCTGCTGGACCTGCCGGGCGACCGCATAGTGCTCCTCACCGACAACGAGAGGCGAAAGCATGCGCGACGTGGAGTCGAGCGGATCCACTGCCGGATAAATGCCCTTGGCGGCAATATCGCGCGACAGCACGGTCGTCGCGTCGAGATGCGCGAACGAGGTCGCCGGTGCCGGGTCGGTGAGATCGTCTGCCGGCACGTAGATCGCCTGCACCGAAGTGACCGAGCCTTTCGTCGTCGTGGTGATGCGCTCCTGCAGGGCGCCCATATCGGTTGCAAGCGTCGGCTGATAACCCACCGCCGAAGGAATGCGGCCGAGAAGCGCCGACACTTCCGAACCCGCCTGGGTAAACCGGAATATATTGTCGACGAAGAACAGCACGTCCTGTCCCTGGTCACGGAAATATTCCGCGACCGTCAGACCTGTAAGGCCGACGCGAGCACGTGCACCCGGTGGCTCGTTCATCTGGCCGTACACCAGGGCGCATTTCGAACCCTCGACCGACCCTTTCCTTGGATCCTTGTTCACGCCGGATTCGATCATTTCATGATAAAGGTCGTTGCCCTCGCGCGTGCGTTCGCCGACGCCGGCGAACACCGAATATCCGCCGTGCGCTTTTGCAACATTGTTGATCAATTCCATGATCAACACGGTCTTGCCGACTCCTGCACCGCCGAACAAGCCGATCTTGCCGCCCTTGGCGTAAGGCGCGAGCAGATCCACCACCTTGATACCGGTGATAAGGATCTGCGCTTCCGTGGATTGCTCGACATACGAAGGCGCGGGCTGATGGATGGCCCGTGTCTCCTTGGTCTTGACCGGGCCCGCCTCGTCGACAGGCTCGCCGACAACGTTGATGATGCGGCCGAGCGTTTCGGTGCCAACCGGCACCACGATCGGCTCACCGGTGTCGGTGACTTCCTGGCCGCGCACCAGCCCTTCGGACGCGTCCATCGCGACCGTGCGGACCGTTGACTCACCGAGATGCTGGGCGACTTCCAGCACCAGACGGTTGCCGCCGTTTTTCGTCTCAAGTGCGTTCAGGATCGCCGGCAGGTGATCCTCGAACTGCACGTCGACGACTGCGCCGATGACTTGCGTAATTTTTCCGACTGCATTGGGTGTGGCCATAATTGTCCTCGTTACGGAAATTAGAGCGCCTCGGCACCCGAGATGATCTCGATCAGTTCCTTCGTGATCATCGCCTGGCGCGTACGGTTGTACATCAGCGTTTGCTTGCGGATCATTTCCCCCGCATTGCGAGTGGCGTTGTCCATGGCGCTCATGCGCGCGCCCTGCTCGGAGGCAGCGTTTTCAAGAAGTGCACGAAATATCTGAACCGACAGATTGCGCGGCAACAGCTCGGACAGGATTTCCTCTTCCTCGGGCTCATATTCGTAGGCTGCCGAAGCAGTCTCGCCTTCTTCAAACACCGGCGGAATGATCTGCTGCGCAGTCGGGATTTGGGCCATCACGGACTTGAAACGGGAGAAAAACAGCGTAGCGACATCAAACCCGCCCTGATCGAACAGGGTCAGGATCTTCTTGGCAATTATGTCGGCCTGCTCGAAGCCGATAGTGCGTATGCCACGCAGTTCGATGGTTTCAATGATCTGTTTTCCGAACAATCGGCGGATCTGCTCATATCCTTTGCGGCCGACACAGAGGATTTTCACTTCCTTGCCGTCGGCGATCAGGGCGTAGGCCTTGTCACGTGCCAATCGCACGATCGAGGAATTGAATGGACCGCAAAGCCCGCGCTCGGCGGTGCAAACCACCAGCAGATGCACCTTGTCGCTGCCTGTCCCGGCGAGAAGCCGGGGAGCGGAATCGCTGCCGGCAACAGCCGCGGCAATCGAGCTCAGGACCTTGCTCATCCGTTCCGCGTAAGGACGAGCTGCCTCGGCCGCGACCTGTGCGCGTCGCAGCTTCGAAGCCGCAACCATCTGCATGGCTTTGGTGATCTTCTGCGTCGCCTTGGTCGCGGCGATGCGAACGCGCATGTCCTTGAGGCTGGCCATGTCCTTGACGTCTCTATTCGTTTTATCATGCCCAGTTGGGCATGACGCTTAGGTCACGCAAAAGTCCGGGCGTATTCGTTGACGATGTCCTTGAGCTTGCCCCCATCGGAGTCCGAAAGATCGCCACTCTTTCTGATGCTGTCGAGCAGGCCCGCATGCTTCGTCCGCAACAATGTCAAAAGGCCGCTCTCGAATGGACGCACGCGCAAAACGTCGAGCGGGTCGAGATACCCGTTGACACCGGCATAGATCACGCAGACCTGTTCTTCCATCTTCAACGGCGAGAACTGGGGCTGCTTGAGAAGCTCGGTCAATCGTGCCCCGCGATTGAGCAGGCGCTGCGTCGTGGCATCGAGGTCCGAGCCGAACTGGGCGAAGGCAGCCATTTCGCGGTACTGCGCGAGCTCTCCCTTGATGCGGCCCGCGACCTTTTTCATCGCTTTGGTCTGCGCGGAGGAGCCTACGCGCGACACCGACAGACCCACGTTCACCGCGGGACGAATGCCTTGATAGAAGAGGTCGGTTTCCAGAAAGATCTGGCCGTCGGTGATCGAAATCACGTTGGTCGGAATGTACGCCGACACATCATTGGCCTGCGTTTCGATCACGGGGAGGGCGGTGAGAGAACCGCCCTTGTTCTCATCGTTCATCTTCGCAGCGCGCTCGAGCAGACGCGAGTGCAGGTAGAACACGTCGCCGGGATAGGCTTCGCGTCCCGGCGGACGGCGAAGCAGCAGCGACATTTGCCGATAGGCAACAGCCTGTTTTGACAAATCGTCATAGATGATGACGGCGTGCATGCCATTGTCGCGGAAATACTCGCCCATGGTGCAGCCGCTGAACGGCGCCAGGTACTGCATGGGCGCCGGATCGGAGGCGGTAGCTGCAACGATGATGGAATAGTCGAGAGCGCCCTGCTCCTCGAGGACCTTGACGAACTGGGCGACGGTCGAACGCTTTTGTCCGACCGCAACATAGACGCAGTACAGTTTGATCTTCTCGTCGGGCTGTGCGTTGAGAGGCTTCTGATTAAGGATCGTATCAAGCGCAATCGCGGTCTTGCCGGTCTGGCGGTCGCCGATGATCAGCTCGCGCTGGCCCCGACCGATCGGAATCAGCGAGTCGATCGCCTTCAGACCGGTCGCCATGGGCTCGTGCACTGATTTGCGCGGGATGATGCCGGGCGCTTTCACGTCCACCCGAGCGCGCTTCTCGGCCTTGATCGGACCCTTGCCATCGATGGGATTACCAAGCGCATCGACGACACGGCCGAGCAGCCCCTTGCCGATCGGCACGTCGACGATCGCATTGGTGCGCTTGACCGTCTGGCCTTCCTTGATCTCCCGGTCATTGCCGAAGATGACGATGCCGACATTGTCAATTTCGAGATTGAGCGCCATTCCCCGGACGCCATTCTCGAACTCCACCATCTCGCCAGCCTGCACATTGTCCAGGCCGTATACGCGGGCGATCCCGTCGCCGACAGAGAGCACCTGCCCGACTTCGGAGACTTCCGCCTCCTGACCGAAATTCTTGATTTGCTCTTTGAGGATGGCGGAAATTTCTGCGGCGCGGATATCCATCAGCGGGCCTCTTTCATCGCTAGCTTGATTGAATTGAGTTTTGTGCGGAGCGAGCTGTCGACCATGCGGCTGCCGACCTTGACGACCAGGCCGCCGATAATGGCGGGGTCGACCTTCATCTCGAGGTCGACGTCCTTGCTCCCTGTCACCGACTTCAATGCACTCTTGAGCGCGTCGAGATTGGTGTCGCTTAGCTTCTCGGCGACGGTCACTTGCGCGACCATCTCGCCCTTGTGCCGTGCGACAAGGATGCGATAGGCGCGGATCATGTCGCGGACCGCAAACAGTCGCCGATTGGTGGTGATGACTCTGAGAAAATTGGCGGCCAGTCCCGTGATACCCGCCTTCTCAAGTATTGCCGAGAGCGCCTTGAGCTGCTCGTCGGCACCGAATACCGGACTGCGCACGAGGCGATGGAGATCGGCGCTTTCGGTCATGAGCGCATCGAACTGATCAAGATCCTTCTTGACGGCATCGACGGCCTTATTCTCGAGCGCCAGTTCGAAAAGCGCTGTCGCGTATCGACCAGCCATTCCGGAGATGAGGGGATCTTCACCTGCCACGTGGGGACGCTCGCTACATTTCACTTACAAGCCGAAAAGCCGTCGCGAACGGCGACTCAAGCTGTTGGAATTCAAGAGGGAATTCCGATCGCCAGGGACGTCGCGGGAAGCGCGCAGGAATCCCCTGAAATCGACGCGTAGCTAACACAGCGAGAACAAGCGTGCAATAAGCGCACGTGTTCCGCATCAGGGCGCGAGTACCGCCCGCGCAAGGCCCGGCGACAAATTTGCATCGCTGCGATGCTCGCCACGCGAGCCCCTGACCGCTATAGCGGGCAGGGACAAAGTGCCGCTCCGCTCGCTCTGGTTTCAACAGCAATGCCGAACTCGATAAAGAAAGGCGACGCCGCGACAACGGCCAAGCTGCTGGTCGTGCTGCTTGCTTTTGCTTGGGGGCTGAACTGGATCGCGGCAGCGGTTGCATTGCGCGAGCTCAGCCCGTGGAGCCTGCGCGTCGCGGGCTCGGCGATCGGCGCCACGACATTGTTCCTGGCTGCCATCGTCAGCAGGCACCATCTCAAAGTGCCACGCGGCGAGTATGTCCACGTGATGATCGCCGGGCTTTTCAACGTTGCCGGATTTCAAATTCTCTCAGGCTTCGCGCAACTCAGTGGCGCGACAACACGCGCCATCATTATCACCTATTCGATGCCGATCTGGACGACCGTGCTGAGCCATTTCGTTCTCGGCGAACGTTTGGATGCAATCCGATGGTTCGCTTTTGCACTGTGCGTCGTCGGCCTGACGGTCCTGTTGTGGCCATTGTTCGCCCACGGATTTCAGCCGTTCGTTTTTTACTCGCTTGGCTGCGCCTTCAGCTGGACGTTTGCAACTGTCTACATCAAATGGGCAAAAGTGAAGATCGAGCCGCTGGCGAATGCTGCCTGGCAATTACTGTTCGGCCTGTTGTTCATCACAGCCGGCTCATTCCTTTTCGAGGGTCATCCGCACCTCTGGCCAATCCACAATGACACCGTTTTAGCGGTGCTCTTTGTCGGATTGTTCGGGGTTGGCCTCGCGCATTTTTTGTGGTGGTCGATTGTCGACCGGCTGCCGGCGATTACCGCCTCGCTCGGCTCATTGCTGGTGCCGGTTATCGGCGTCAGCGCATCGGCGATCGCGCTTGGCGAGCGCCTCACTCTGCCTGACATGATCGGGTTTGCGATGATTTTCGCCGCAGCCGCTTGCGTTTTGCTCCAGCCCAACGTGCGTCATGATGAGATGCCAGAATGACTACGTCAAAGGAGAGCGGCCATGGCGTGGCTTTATCTGTTGCTCGCCGGAATGTTTGAAGTCGGGTGGGCGATCGGACTGAAATACACCGAGGGTTTTTCCCGGCTGCTCCCATCGCTGCTCACCATTGCTGCCATGGCGCTCAGCCTCGCTCTGCTTGGGCTCGCGCTAAGACACCTGCCGGTTGGAACCGCCTACGCCGTCTGGACCGGGATCGGTGCTGTCGGCACCGCCGCACTTGGCATTTACCTTTTCAGCGAGCCGGCGACGGCATTGCGCCTTGGCTGCATTGGATTGATCGTGGCTGGAATCGTCGGGCTGAAATTCGCAACTTGACGTTAGTAAAAACTCTGCAATTCAGCATGATGAGATGCCCGAATAACTGTGAATGCATCATGTCCGAGGGGTGCCAGGTCCTTGCGGCAGGCGCCCAAAAATTGAAGTATTTGAGAATTCAAATCCCCCTGCATGTCCCCCCGCACCGCATCCGCTTCCCTCACCGAACCGAGCTTCATCGAACTATTCACGCCGAAGCTGGTCACGGTTTTCCGTGAAGGTTACGGCTGGCCAGACCTGCGGGCCGATGCAATCTCCGGCCTCACAGTTGCCGTTGTCGCGCTGCCGCTTTCGATGGCTATCGCCATCGCCTCGGGAGCATCGCCTGAGCGCGGCCTCTACACCGCTATTGTGGGTGGTCTCATTATTTCCCTTATCGGCGGGAGTCGCTTTCAGATTGGAGGACCTGCCGGCGCCTTCATCGGCCTCGTCGCCGGCGTGGTTGAAAGGCATGGCTATGACGGTCTCGCCCTTGCAACCATCGTCGCGGGGTTGATTCTCATTGCCATCGGGCTGTTGCGTGCCGGGACGTACATCAAATACATCCCGTTTCCTGTCACTGTAGGCTTCACTGCCGGGATCGCCGTGATCATAGCGGCGAGCCAGATCCGCGACCTGCTGGGGCTCTTCAGCCTTGAAAAACTCCAGGCGGTGCTGCCCGACGCTGTCGCAATAGCGCTGCTGGGCGCTATCGAATCACTTTTGTCCGCTGTGGTCGCTGATGGCATGACCGGCCGGCGCCACCGGTCGAATTGCGAGCTCAGCGCGCAGGGCGTTGCCAATATCACCTCGGTGTTGTTCGGCGGCATCTGTGTCACGGGGACCGTCGCGCGAACCGCCACCAACGTTCGCGCGGGCGCTCGCGGGCCCGTGTCGGGCATTTTTCATTGCGTCTATCTGCTAATCTTTCTTCTGATAGGGGCACCGTTAGTGGGCTACATCCCCCTGGCGGCTCTCGGCGCAGTGCTCGCCGTGGTTGCCTGGAATATGGCGGAAAAGGAGGAGTTTTGGTCGCTTTTGCGCGGCTCTCGTGGCGATGCAGTCGTACTGCTGTCGACCTTTCTACTTACGATTTTCGTCGACCTCGTCACCGCCATCGCCGTTGGCGTTGTACTGGGCGCGCTGCTGTTCCTGCATCGAATGGCGGAAGCGGTAGAAGTCGACGGCGTTCCAACAACGCTTGACGATATTGCCGATACCGCAGGTGCCCGTCCGCGTTACGATGCCGAACAAGCCACCAACCGCGACGTCATGGTTTATAGGATCAGCGGCGCGTTCTTTTTCGGAGCCACCGCTCGCGTGTTGACAGTGCTGGAACGATTGGGAGCGACACCGCGGCTGTTCGTTCTGGATTTTGCGGAGGTACCCCTGATCGATACTACGGCAGCGCGATCGCTTGTTGCTTTTGTTAATAAGCTCAAGCGCTCGGGTACCGCGGTAATATTCGCCGCGACACGGCCAAGCGTGCGCCGAACTCTCAATCGCGCCGGCCTGAAGCCGCCCCTTGTGCGATACTCAGCCACGGCGGCGGAAGCGACTGGCAAACCAGCTCAATAAAAACTCTGCGGATCCACGTCCACTTCCAATCGCACATTGCCGCGCGCCTTGGGCGCCTCGGCAAGCCATTTCCGCAAGTAAGCCGACAAATCGAACGCGCGCGGCGATTTCACAAGAAGCCGGAATCTGTGACGACCCCGCACCACCGCAATCGGCGCTTCCGCCGGGCCGAGCACACGAACATGATCGTCCTTCGGGGCAGCGCCGGCGAGCGTGCGCCCGTAAGCCTCCGCGCTGTGCCTCTCGTTTGCGGTGACGACAAGGCTCGCCATCCGTCCAAATGGTGGGTAACCGGTGCGCTCCCGTTGCTTGATTTCGTTGTCGTAGAAGGCCTCGCGGTCACCCGAGATCAATGCCCGCATCACCGGGTGTTCCGGCTGATGGGTCTGAAGATAGCCGACGCCGCGACCCTCCTCCCGACCGGCTCGGCCAACCACCTGGTGCAGCAGCTGGAACGTGCGCTCGGCGGCGCGCGGATCGCCATTGCCAAGCCCCAGATCGGCGTCGACGATTCCGACCAGATTGAGTTTGGGAAAATGGTGTCCCTTGGCAACGAGCTGTGTGCCGATCACGAGATCGAATCGCCCCGCTGCCACGTCGTCGAGTTCCTGCCGCAGCCGCTCCACGGATTCCACGAGGTCGCTGGAAAGCACAAGTATGCGAGCCTGAGGAAAGAGCTCGGCCGCTTCCGTTTCAAGACGCTCCACGCCCGGCCCCACTGCAGCGAAGCTCTCGGTGGCGTGACAATTCGGGCATTCCGCCGGGGGCGGAATTGAGTATCCGCAGTGATGACACACCAGCCGACGCTTGAACCGATGATCGACCAGCCAGGCATCACAATTCGGGCAGTGCAGGCGAAAGCCGCAGGCGCGGCAGAGCGTTAGCGGGGCGTAGCCACGCCGATTGAGAAACAACAAGGCCTGCTCTCCGCGGGTCAGCGAGACCGCCACAGCCTCGGCAAGGCGCGGTGAGATGAAGCGCCCGCGCGGCGGGCCCTCGCGACGCATGTCGATCGCCTCAATGGACGGCAGAGTGGCGCCGCCAAAGCGTTCGGGCAAATGAACGTGCCGGTAGCGACCGCGGCGCGCGTTGACCACCGACTCGACCGAGGGGGTGGCCGACGCGAGGACGATCGGAATTTTCGCAATCGACCCGCGGACGACCGCCATATCGCGTGCGTGATAATGCGCGCCATCTTCCTGTTTGTAAGCCGGGTCGTGCTCTTCGTCGACGACAATAAGCCCCAGGTCTGCATAAGGGAGAAAAAGTGCCGACCGGGCGCCCACAACCACTGATGCCTCGTTCGCCGCCACGGCCGCCCACGTGCGTGCACGCTTGCGCGGTGAAAGCTGCGAATGCCATTCCGCCGGACGAACGCCGAACCGATCGGTAAAGCGGTCGAGGAATTTCGCAGTGAGTGCAATTTCCGGCATCAGGATCGATGTCTGTCGCCGGCGGCGGATGTTCTCGGCCACTGCCTCAAAATAGACTTCGGTTTTTCCAGATCCGGTCACGCCATCAAGAAGCGTTACCGTGTAGCCGCCTTGGGTGAGCGTGGTGCGCAGCGCATCGGCGGCCGCCAGCTGAGCCAGCGAGAATTCCGGTTTGCGGAAATCGGGGTCCGGCTGCGCGGATACCGGCTCCGGAGGCAAGACGACGGTTTCCAGCGTACCTTCATCGATCAATCCATCGATGACACCGACGCTGACACCTGCTTCCTGTGCCGCCTCTTTTTTGGAACGGATCAGTCCATCGGCAAAAAGCTGAAGCACTCGCGCGCGGGCGGCAGTCAATCGTTGCGGTGCCGGGCCAGCGAGCCGCACACCAATGCGTTCCCGGCCAGGACCAAGATGCTCGCCCATGCGCAACGCCATGCGCAGCACCATCCCGCGGGAGGCGAGCGTGTAGGCGGAAACCCAGTCAACGAACTGACGAAGTTCGGGCCGCAGCGGCGGCACGTCCAGTTTTTCGTCGACGTCCTTCAGTCGGTTATGCAGACGCGGGTTTGGGCTCGGATTGTCAGCCCAGACGACGCCCATGTATTCGCGCGCGCCAAGCGGCACCGCGACCAGGTCGCCGGGCGCCAGGTCGAGCTCCGCTGGCACCCGGTAGGAATAGGTCTGGTCGAGCGCCACCGGCACCAGGATGTCGACAACGCGCAGCGTCATGACCGCTGGTCTGGCCGATTCCGGGCGCTTAAGGAAGAGTGAAGGAAGCGGTGCCACTCTTCGTTTATGAGCGAATTCGACCCGAGTCGCGATGTTTCCACCGAAATCGCCGCCTGGCTGGCCTATCTGGGCGCCGAGCGTCGCATGTCGGCCAAGACGGTCGACTCCTACCGGCGCGATGTTTGTCAATTCCTCCGCTTTTTGGCGGAACATCTGGGTGGCGCACCAACGCTGAAGCAATTGGCGAAACTTGCGCCGGCGGATGTGCGATCGTTCATGGCAGCAAGGCGCAGCCAGGGTGTCGGCAGTCGCTCGCTGATGCGCTCCCTCGCGGGGATACGTTCGTTCACGCGCTTCCTGGAACGCAAGGGCAAGGGCAGGGTCGCTGCGTTGACTGCCGTGCGGGCGCCCAAAGTTCCGAAAACGTTGCCGAAGCCCTTGGCGGTCTCGGCCGCCGTGCGGATCACCTCGGCAGACTTGCGCGAAGGCGAAGCGCGCGAGGAATGGATCATCGCGCGCGATGCGGCGGTGCTGGCGTTGCTTTACGGCTCCGGACTGCGACTGTCAGAGGCACTGGGTTTAAAGCGCAGCGACGCGCGGCCCAATGCCGAAACCCTGGTCGTCACCGGCAAGGGCAGGAAGAAGCGAATGGTTCCGATTTTGCCGCAGGTCGCAAAAGTAATTCATGACTATGTCGCGCTCTGCCCGTTCGAGCTCAAACAGGATGGGCCTTTGTTCGTTGGCGCACGCGGTGGCACTCTTTCGCCCCGCGTTGTTCAGCTGGCGATGGCCCGCCTGCGGGGCGCCCTCGGATTGGCCGACAGCGCAACGCCCCACGCATTGCGCCATTCCTTCGCGACGCATCTGCTGGCACGCGGCGGCGATCTGCGGGCAATCCAGGAGCTGCTGGGCCACGCCTCGCTTTCCACAACCCAGATTTACACCGCTGTCGACACGGAGCGCCTGCTGGAGGTTTATGCCAGCGCGCATCCGCGCGCCCGCTAAGCCAGCCTTTGCAGTCGACCGCGCTCTGCTATCATCGTACCCGCGGGCAAACTGGAGGGGACGATGGGCGCACACGAGAATCTGGAGCACGCAGAGCATGCCGAGCATGCTGCGCACTCCAATAAGAAGATCGCACTGCTGATCTCGATCCTTGCGTTGTTTCTGGCGTTCTCGGAGACACTCGGCAAGAGTTCGCAGACGGCCGCTATCGCCGACAACATCAAGTCCTCCGACACCTGGAATTTCTTTCAGGCCAAGACCATCCGCCAGACGTCATTGCGGATCGCGGCAGAGACAATGTCCGTGCAATTGCCGACAATCACGAATGACGAGGCGAAGGCCGCGATTAACAAGCAGATCGAGGCCTGGCGCAACACCGTCAACCGCTATGAATCCGACCCGAAGGAGGGTGATGGCCGCAAGGAGCTACGGGCCCAGGCGGAGAAACTAGAGCACGACCGCGACACCTGGCTGGCGCGCTATCATCAATACGAATTCGCGTCGGCCGCCTTCCAGATCGGCATCGTGCTCGCTTCGGCCGAAGTCATCACGGGCATAGCCGCACTGGGCTGGTTGTCCGGGCTGGTCGGCATCTTCGGTCTTGGCTTCATGGGGCTTGGACTCTGGGCCCCGCACGCGATCCATTTAGCCGGACACTAGCGCTGCGTTCAGGCCGGGCGATTACGATATGAGCGGCGCAGGCGCATGAGTCGCCGGAAGGTTCGGCGGGCGCGTTCCGGCCTGAGCATCCAGAGTAGTTTGCGGATGCGCGCGCGAATTGGCTCGGTCTGCGCGTAGGCCCAGTCACGCGCCCACATGACCCAGTCGTACATCCGCCGGAACCACGAAATCTGCAGAAGCTTGTCGCGTGTCGCGTCGAACACGAAAGCGGTCACCCCGAGACCAAGCAATTTGGCAAGCGAAAGCGTCGCTACGGTGCCGAACCAGTTGCCAGTGGCGATGAAATACAGCCCGAGGAATTTCATCGGCAACACGACGATAAACGGGACCACGAACACAACGAGAGCCGCGTAGGGCGGCAAATCGTCAACCCGCCGGGCAACTGCGACCTTCAGCTTGCGCCAGGGAACAAAATTGACGACACGCGCGACTATGGGCTCGAGGTGATCCCACAGCCAGGCTTCCACCAGAAGCAGCAGCGCGAGAATGACCCACAGCGGGCGCAGCATGTTTCGACGCATGAATCAAATATAGGCGCGCAGAATGTCCCGGATAAGGCGAACGCCGCCGTGATACGGCTGCGGCGGCGACGCACGATCCAACACATTGATAAGGTGCGGAGTTTCGCTTTCGACCTCGCCTACGACCTCACCCGTCCGCCGTCGACGTTGAGGGTCTGCCCGGTCATGAAGGCCGCATCTTCGCTGGTGAGAAACGAGACTGCGCCGACCAGATCTTCCGGTACTTCGACGCGCTTGATCGCCTGCATTTGCGCGACCGCGGCAAATTCATCATCCATAGTTTTGAAGCCCGGACGCGGCTGACGCACAATCGTGCCAGGGGAGCGGGTTAAACCGGGCGCAATTGCATTGACCGTGATGCCGTCGGGAGCCAGATCGGTTGCAAGCGCGCGCGTGAAGCCGACGATCCCGCCCTTGCTCGCAACGTAATGGGCAAAGCCGCTAACGACCGAACCAAGCGTGCTCGACGCCATGTTGACGATCCGGCCCCATTTGCGCGCGCGCATCCCGGGCACAAAAACGGCCGTCACCAGAAAGGTGCCGTCGAGATTGATTGAAAGAACCTGGCGCCAATCTGCAAAGGTCATATCGGGAAAGTTTTTCTGCGGAAAGATGCCGGCGCAGTTCACCACGATGTCAACGTGACCGAATTTGTCCTGGACCTGCTTCGCCATGGCAGCGACCGAACTTTCCGACGCGACATCGCACTTGACCGCGATCGCTTGCCTGCCGGCGGCCTCAACCATTTTGACGGTCGAGGTCCCGTCGCCAATATCGGCGATGGCAATATGTGCGCCGTCTTCAGCCAAACGCTTGGCGAATGCCTGTCCTATTCCGCCCGCCGCGCCGGTGATGACTGCGACTTTATCCTTATGGCCCTTTGCCATGTACGATCTCCCCCGAAACTTGTTCTGTTTATTCGGGCGCGTCAGGATCACATGTGGATCGCGCGTTTCGCGACTGCCATGGCCGCTTCCTTCACCGCTTCAGGCAGAGTCGGATGCGCGTGACATGTGCGCGCGATGTCCTCGGCTGACGCGCCGAACTCCATGGCTATGACGGCTTCGGCGATCATGTTGCCGGCATCCGCGCAGATCAGATGAACGCCCAGCACGCGGTCGGTTTTCGCGTCGGCCAGAATCTTGACAAAGCCGTCCGTGGTCAGATTGACCTTGGCGCGGCCATTAGCCGTAAACGGAAACTTGCCAACGTTGTACGCGATGCCGTCGGCCTTCAATTCCTCTTCGCTTTTTCCGACAGTTGCGATTTCCGGATAGGTATAGACCACGTTGGGAATGGCATCGTAGTTCACGTGCCCCGCCTGACCGACAAGAATTTCAGCCACGGCAACGCCCTCGTCCTCGGCCTTGTGGGCCAGCATCGGGCCCGAAATGACGTCGCCAATTGCCCATATGCCCGCGACATTGGTTGCATAATAGCGATCGACGATGACACGCCCACGTTCGTCCAGTTTGACGCCGAGCTCCTTAAGACCAAGCCCTTCGGTGAACGGTACCCGGCCGACCGCGACCAGGACCACGTCGGCCTCGATCGTTTCAATCGCTCCACCTTTCGCAGGCTCGATGGTTGCCTTGAGCCGTTTTCCCGATGTGTCGACCGCCGTAACCTTTGACGACAGCCTAAACGTCATGCCTTGTTTTTCCAGCAGACGTTGCGCCTGACGGCGCACTTCGCCATCGGTGCCTGGTAAAACGCCATCGAGAAATTCCATGAACGTCACCTGCGAGCCCAGCCGCCTCCAGACCGAGCCAAGCTCAAGGCCAATCACTCCGGCGCCGACTACGAGCAGATGCTTGGGCACCTCCGGCAGCGTCAGCGCTCCGGTCGATGAGACAATGCGTTTCTCGTCGATTGCGATGCCCTTCAGACGCGCAGCGTCCGACCCCGTCGCAATAACGATCGATTTGGCCTCGAGTGTCTGCGGTCTGCCGTTTTCGCTTCTGACCTCGACCTTGCCGGGCGAGGTGATGCGGCCGCTGCCGTGGTAGGCATCGACCTTGTTTTTCCTGAACAGGAAGTCGACGCCTTTGACGTTGCCTTCGACGCCCCTGTCCTTGAACGCCATCATTGCCTTGAGGTCGAGCTTAGGCGCGGAAACATCGATTCCCATCATGGGGAAGGTATGCCCTGCCTCCTCGAACAATTCAGACGCGTGCAAGAGCGCCTTCGAGGGAATGCAGCCGATGTTGAGGCAGGTGCCCCCATACGTGGCGCGTTTCTCGACAACGGCAGTTTTCAAGCCGAGTTGCGCGGCACGGATGGCGCATACATAGCCGCCTGGGCCGGTGCCGATGACGATGAGGTCGTAGGGCATCAAACTACTCCACACTCTCGATCGTCATGGCCGGGCTTGTCCCGGCCATCCACGTCTTAAGGAGCAAGGCGTGGATGCCCGGCACAAAGCCGGGCATGACGGAGAAAAACGCTATAGATCCAACACTACTCGCGCGGGGTCTTCGAGGCATTCTTTCACGCGCACCAGGAAGGTGACCGCCTCGCGGCCATCGACGATACGGTGATCGTAGGAAAGCGCGAGATACATCATCGGGCGGGGCTCGATCTTGCCGCCCACGACCACCGGCCGCTCCTGGATCTTGTGCATGCCGAGGATGCCGGACTGCGGCGCATTCAGTATCGGGGTGGACATCAGCGAGCCATAGACGCCGCCATTGCTGATGGTGAAGGTTCCGCCCTGCATGTCTTCGATCTTGAGCGTGCCCTCGCGCGCACGCCGGCCGAAATCGGCAATGGTCTTTTCGATTTGCGCGAGCGACATCTGGTCGGCATCACGGATGACAGGCACAACCAGACCGCGGTCGGTGCCGACCGCAACGCCGATGTGATAGTAATTCTTGTACACAATGTCGGTGCCGTCGATCTCGGCATTGACTGCGGGAATCTCCTTCAACGCCTGAATGCAGGCACGCACAAAGAAGCCCATGAAGCCCAGCTTCACCCCGTGCTTCTTCTCGAACAGATCCTTGTACTCATTGCGCAGGTGCATCACGGCACTCATGTCGACCTCGTTGAAGGTCGTGAGCATGGCGGCCGTGTTCTGGGCGTCTTTCAGGCGGCGGGCAATGGTCTGGCGCAGCCGGGTCATGTGCACGCGCTCTTCCCGCGCGGCATCGTCTGCTGGGGACGGTGCCCGCATCTGCACGGGCGCGGATACCGGAGTGGGAGCCGCCGCGGCGCGCTCGATTGCGCCCAACATGTCGGCCTTGGTGACCTGGCCATGCATTCCGGTGCCGGCAATCCTCGACGGGTCGACGCCGCTTTCGGCCGCCATCTTTCGCACCGATGGGGGCAACGGCATCTCGCGCGGCTGCGGCTGCTCAGGACCCGCACCGATCGGTTTCGTTTTTGCAGTCTTTTCATCCGGCGCACCGGTTGGGCTCGCCGCCGGCTTCGTCGCGATCGGCGCGGCAGCCTTGGGTGCAGCGCCGACGCCTTCCTTGATTTGTCCAAGCAACGCGCCAACCGCAACTGTATCGCCATTCTTCACAGCGACTTCGGACAGCACGCCCGCGGCCGGCGCCGGCACTTCGAGCGTCACCTTGTCGGTCTCAAGTTCGACCAGCGGCTCATCCACTGCCACCGCATCGCCCTGCTGCTTGAACCACTTGCCGACCGTGGCCTCGGTCACCGATTCCCCAAGTGTCGGCACGCGGATGTCAGCCATGACTCCTATCCTTTTTTGGTCATGGCCGGGCTTGCCCCGGCCATCCACGACTTCCTTGCTGACACTTCGTCAAGGCGTGGATGCCCGGCGCAAGGACGGGCACGACGAAGTGCAACCGATTATCCCAGCGCCTCTTCGAGGAACTGTTTGAGCTGCGCCAGATGTTTTGACATTTGACCCACCGCGGGCGAAGCCGAGGCCGGACGCCCCGCATAGCGCATCGTGCGATGCTTAGCGCCGATCTGATTGAGCACCCACTGCAGGAAGGTGTCGACGAAGAACCAGGCGCCCATGTTGCGCGGCTCCTCCTGGCACCACACCATCTCCGCCTGCTTGAAACGGGAAAGCTCGGTAATCAGCGCCTTGGTCGGAAACGGGTAGAGTTGCTCGAGACGAAGGATGTAGATGTCGTCGATGCCGCGCTTCTCGCGTTCATCGTAAAGATCGTAATACACCTTCCCTGAGCACATGATGACACGGCGAATCTTGTCGTCGGGTACGAGCCTGATCTTCTCATCCGGCAACAACTGCGCGTCGTCCCAGAGCAACCGATGGAACGAGGTGCCGGTGGTCATTTCGTCGAGCCGGGAAACAGCGCGCTTGTGGCGAAGCAGCGATTTCGGCGTCATCAGAATCAGTGGTTTGCGAATCTCGCGCTTCAGCTGCCGGCGCAAAATGTGGAAATAGTTCGCAGGCGTTGTGCAGTTGGCGACCTGCATATTGTCTTCGGCGCACATCTGCAGATAGCGCTCGAGGCGCGCCGACGAATGCTCCGGCCCCTGCCCCTCGTAGCCGTGCGGGAGCAGGCACACGAGGCCCGACATGCGCAGCCATTTGCGTTCGCCCGAAGAGATGAATTGATCGAACACGACCTGAGCGCCGTTGGCGAAATCGCCAAACTGTGCCTCCCACAGCGTCAAGGCCCTCGGTTCAGCAGTGGAATAGCCATATTCGAAACCAAGCACGGCCTCTTCCGAGAGCATCGAATTGAGCACCTCGTACCGACCCTGCGGATTGCCAAGATGATTGAACGGCGTGTAGCGCTCCTCGGTGTTCTGATCGAACAGCACCGAGTGACGCTGCGAAAATGTCCCGCGCTCGCTGTCCTGACCAGAGAGGCGGACGCGGTGTCCTTCCTTCAACAGCGAGCAAAATGCGAGCGCCTCGCCCGTTGCCCAATCAATGCCCTCGCCGCTCTCGATTGCTTTTGCCCGAGCGTCGAGAAATCGCTGGATCGTCCGGTGTACGGTGAAATCCTGCGGAACCGTCGTTATTTTCTTGCCGATGTCACGCAGCAACGTTGCATCGACGCCGGTATTGCCGCGGCGTGGATCGTCGGCGTCATGCGCCGCTTTCATGCCTGACCACCGGCCATCGAGCCAATCGGCCTTGTTCGGCTTGTAGCCCTGACCGGCTTCGAACTCGGCGTCGAGGCGCCTGCGCCACTCCGCCTTCATCCTGTCGATTTCGCCTTCTGTTACGATGCCCTCGCCGATCAGTTTCTTGCCGTAGATTTCCAGCGTACTCGGATGCGCCCGGATCTTCTTGTACATCAGGGGCTGGGTGAACGCAGGTTCGTCGCCCTCGTTATGCCCGAACCGCCGGTAACAGAACATGTCAATAACCACCGGCCGCTGGAACGTCTGCCGGTACTCGGTCGCCACCTTGGCGGCAAATACAACAGCTTCCGGATCGTCACCGTTCACGTGCAGGATCAAGGCCTCGATCATCTTGGCGACATCAGACGGATAGGGCGATGACCGCGAATAGCGGGGATAGGTCGTGAACCCGATCTGGTTGTTGACGATGAAATGCAGCGACCCACCGGTGCGGTAGCCCTTCAGACCGGACAGGCCGAAGCATTCCGCGACCACGCCCTGCCCCGCAAATGCCGCGTCGCCGTGGATCAACAGCGGCATCACCATGGTGCGCTCGTCGGGCTTCGCATGGTGCTGGTCCTGCTTGGCGCGCACCTTGCCCAAGGTGACCGGGTCGACGATTTCCAGATGCGACGGGTTGGCGGTGAGCGACAAGTGGACCTGGTTGTTGTCGAACTCGCGATCGGATGACGCACCGAGGTGATATTTCACGTCGCCGGAGCCTTCGATCTCGTCCGGAGTGGCGGAGCCGCCCTTGAATTCGTGAAACAACGCGCGGTGTGGCTTGCCCATCACCTGAGTAAGGACATTGAGCCGACCGCGATGCGGCATGCCGATGCAGACCTCCTTCACGCCGAGATTGCCCCCACGCTTGATGATCTGCTCGAGGGCGGGAATCAGCGACTCTGCGCCATCCAGACCGAACCGCTTCGTGCCTGTATATTTGACGTCGAGAAACTTCTCGAAGCCTTCCGCTTCCACCAGTTTGTTCAGAATCGCGCGTTTGCCTTCGCGCGTGAATGTAATCTCCTTGTCGCGGCCCTCGATGCGCTCCTGGATCCAGCTTTTCTGCGCCGCGTTTGAGATGTGCATGAATTCCACGCCAAGCGTCTGGCAGTACGTGCGGCGCAGAATGGCGACAATCTCCCGCATGGTCGCGAATTCGAGGCCAAGCACGTTGTCCAGGAAAATTTTGCGGTCGAGGTCGGCCTCGGTGAATCCGTACGAGCGCGGATCGAGTTCTTCCTCGTTCTTCTCCGGCTCGAGCCCGAGGGGATCGAGCTTGGCATGGAAGTGGCCGCGGATGCGGTAGGCGCGGATGAGCATCAACGCGTGGATCGAATCGCGCGTCGCCTGCATTACGTCGGCGGAGAAAAGCTCGACGCCCTTTGCCTGCGCGGCGGCTACGATTTTATCGCCCAGCTTCTTTTCGGTTTCGGCCCATTGGCCGTCGAACGCAGCGACCAAGTCGCCATTTGGACGCTGCGGCCAGTCCGGTTTCTTCCAGGACGGCCCTCCAGCACTTTTCAAGACATCCGGTTTCTCGTCCTTCAGGCTCTGAAAAAAGGCACGCCACTCGGCATCGACCGCCGCCGGATCTTTCTCGTATTTGGCGTGGAGGTCTTCGATATAGGACGCATTGCCCCCGTAAAGGAATGATGTATTGGCGAAAATGGCGTTGGCGTCCTGGCGCGTCATGGCGGTTTCTCAAAATCCTTGCGCTGAGGGAGATGCATTCACCCGAAAAGAGGGGCAGGCGGCGCAATCCCTTTCTTTTACCTCTATTTATGACGTGTGTAAGTCGGCAAAAGGGGTATGCCTGAACCGAGATTCAATGCTTGCGGCGGTATTGGCAGGCCACTTTTCGATGCCGCGAACCGGAAAAAGAAAGGGCCTCGGCGGTGCCGAGGCCCTTTAATTACGAGAGAGCAGATCGCAGTGTCAGATCAGCGCCACCAGTTGAAGCGCCAGACCAGCGAAGAGGTGACCGTCTGGATGAATTTTTCCGAGTGCACAAATTCGCCAGTAACTGGTGTCTTCCAGTAGAGTCCTGGCAGCCAATCAAACCTGTATTCGTAACCGCTGCCCAGGAACCAGCCGGTATATCTATTTTCGTCGATAGAAAGCGGCGGCGCTATGGGTGCGCCCGCGGCCGTGATGAAATTAACGCCTTTGAAATTAGCTTGAGTGTAGCCGCCGGTACTTCTGACGCTCAAGTTCAAACGAAATAGCGCGGACTGATGGCCGCGCACTCAGCGCTAGTGCCGAACTAGCGACGACCGAAGATAAGATCCCAGAACGTCCAGTCGAATTTGTAACTGAGCGCTCCCCGGACAATATCACCGGAAACCTTGTTGGTTCCCGTAACCAGTGTGACCCCCCGCTGGTCGATTACGTCATAATTGAGATCGCCGAGATCGTAGTGCAGATATTCGGCTCGCACCAACCAGTGGCCGATTGCGTATTCAAGCCCGCCGCCCGCCGCCCAACCCCACCGGGTCTTCCACTCGTTACCAAAGAGACAGCCCCCGATGGGACATCCGGCCTGCGTGATAAAGGTGTTGGCGCTCGCGCGCCCGGAGGCCAGCCCGCCAGTACCATACAGGAGAAGATTGTCAAAAATCAGATAGCCTACACGCCCGCGCGTTGTGCTGAGCCAGTCAAGCTTCTGTTCGGCAGACGTCGTTGTCGCGATGCCGCCCGGAGCCGTGACAACCGTTTGCGAGGCTTTGATATTGCTGAAGGAGAAATCTGAATCCCAGCCCAGTACGAAGCGGTTGAATTGCCAATTGGTGCCATATTGCACACCACCTACGACGCCGCGCGGATTATCCGCGAGCGAGAGCGGCGCGGTCCCCGCCGGAAAGACTGCAAAAGAATTGAGATCGACCGGCTCACTGCCCCAACCATAACCAATATTGCCGCCGACATAAGAACCGGTCCAATTGTAGGGTGCCGCAACCGGAGGCGCATAGGCCGGTGCTTTGGCCGGCAGATCGGCCGACAGGGCAATTCCAGTGGCGCTAATTGTGGCAGCAGCAATCAATCCGATAGCAGCAATCAATCCGATAGAAGTGAGGCGCATCAGCAATCCCCCATGGATCAAGTTGCAATATCGCATCAAGTAACCAGGTGCATAAGCGGTTGTTCGGCAATCCAACGAAAATTGCCAAGCTGTGGTAATTTGGATACATCACTTCTGTAACTGGTGCCCATTTACTGGAGCAAAACGCGGTCCCGCGTGCGCCCTCTCACGGCGAAAACAGGGGTTCGAGTCCCCTAGGGAGCGTCAATAGAATCAGGCATATTTTGAATTCCTCTGTAGACCGGAAACGGCGTGAACTAGAAATCGAGCACAAATCGAGCAATCAGGCCACCTGTGGGTCGACGCAACCGAAATGCTCGCGTGCAACGGCCAGCCCGGCGCGGGACATGCCCATTCCGGATGGCTAAGAGATTGGCGCGGCCGACTTCCGCAGTTCTTCGTAGCGAGCGATTGCGCGTGCCGTGAAACCCGGCGGCATGGCTGACACTCCAAAGGCCGGTCATTGCCGTGCTGGCGTACCCAACGTTCGACGGCAGTCTTAAGTCGATCTATGTACATTTTAGTGGTCAGGAGACGCACAGGAACGTTAAAGGGAGCCAACTGCACGAAATGCTCGACGACCTTCTCGTCAGCGTAACAGTCAACTAGCAATGCGCCTGACTTTGCTGCGCGCAAAACATTTCCGACTGCCGCGAAAGCATCATATGGACGTCCTGCCTCAATCAGCGCGCCCTGAAACGCAGGCACTTCCCGCCGCGCCTTCGCGAGAGCCCGATTGACAACTGCGATGATACTGTGCGCGTTACCTTCCCGAGTAGCTCCATGCAGGTATTCGGAGGCCACATGCAGTCTCACGGTCTCTGTCGTGTCGCCCATCAATTTGACCAGCGCCGCAGCATCTCCCAACCATAAATTTCTTTCTGGTGTGATTGACCCATGTACCAGGTCAGGCATCTCCGCGACTAAACGTTCCAGCTAAAGATAAATGACCTCAGGAGATAAGGTCTTCAGTTCTGGCGGGATATCCAAACAAACTCAGGAGCTTAGAAGCTCAACCAACGTCTTGCCGATCCTCGCGGGAGAAGGCGACACCTTGATCCCCGCCGACTCCATCGCGGCAATCTTGGACTCGGCATCCCCCTTGCCTCCCGAGATGATCGCGCCCGCATGACCCATGCGCCGGCCTGGCGGCGCGGTGCGTCCGGCGATGAACCCGACCATCGGCTTCTTGCGGCCTCGATTCGCCTCGTCCTTCAAGAATTGCGCGGCATCTTCTTCAGCCGCGCCGCCAATCTCGCCGATCATCACGATCGATTCAGTTTTGGGATCGGCCAGAAACATCTCCAGCACCGCAATGAACTCGGTGCCCTTGACCGGATCGCCGCCGATTCCAACCGCGGTGGTCTGACCCAGATTCTCACGACTGGTCTGGAAAACCGCCTCATAGGTGAGTGTGCCGGAGCGCGAGACGATTCCCACCTTGCCCGGCTTAAAGATGTTGCCGGGCATGATGCCGATCTTGCATTCGCCCGCAGTCATGACGCCGGGGCAATTAGGGCCAATGAGGCGCGACTTCGAGCCGGAGAGCGCGCGCTTCACCTTCACCATGTCCATCACGGGAATGCCTTCGGTGATACAGACGATCAGCGGAACCTCCGCCTGGATCGCTTCGCAAATTGCATCGGCCGCTCCGGCCGGCGGAACGTAGATCACGCTCGCATCGCATCCGGTTTTTTCCTTTGCTTCGGCGACCGTGTCGAAAACCGGCAGACCGAGGTGTGCCGAGCCGCCTTTGCCGGGCGAGGTGCCGCCGACCATCTTGGTGCCGTACGAAATCGCGGCCTGCGAATGGAAGGTGCCGTTCTTGCCCGTAAAGCCCTGGCAGATAACCTTGGTGTTCTTGTCGACGAGAATGGACATCGGACAGTCTTTACCGTTTCACCCGATCCATGATTTGGCATGACGCGACAATCGCGCGGCTCGGGCGTGCCGCGTTCTGCGCGTAACATTTCTCCATGCGGTCGGGCGACAGGATCGTGATCCGGAAGTAACCGTCCATATCCGCGCCAACGATCGACTTGTTGTCGCTCGCAATCGCCCAGGCAAACGGTTCCTTGGTATCGGCCGCCGCAGAGGAGGAGCGGCCCCAGGCCAACCGTCCGTCCTGACCTTCAACAACATGGATCGCCTCAATGTCGCGCACGCGCGGCGGGCTGGATGTCGACTGCTTGCCCGCATGGTGGGCGTTGTTGCCGAAGACGACTGACTTGCCCTTTCCGGTCCAGGTCCCCTTGAGATCGGGAACGGCATCCTGCGCGGGTGCGGGCGTCGCAACGGCACCGAGGATTGCAAGCGCGAAAACATAGCGGATCATCGCTTCCCTCCTGTGCCTGTTCGAAACGTTCATTGATTGCCCTTCACCGCCTTCACGATCTTCTGGGCAGCATCGTCAAGGTCATCGCCCGAGGTCACGTTGAGTTTGGATTCCGCAATGATCTTCTTGCCGAGCTCGACGTTGGTGCCTTCCAGGCGCACAACCAGCGGCACCTTTAGTCCGACTTCCTTGACCGCGGCGACCACGCCTTCAGCGATCACGTCGCATTTCATGATGCCGCCGAATATGTTGACCAGAATTCCCTTCACGTTCGGATCGGACGTGATGATCTTGAACGCCGCCGTGACCTTCTCTTTTGTCGCGCTGCCGCCGACGTCGAGGAAATTGGCGGGCGCCATGCCATAGAGCTTGATGATGTCCATCGTCGCCATCGCCAGGCCGGCACCGTTGACCATGCAGCCGATCGAGCCATCGAGCGCGATGTAATTGAGGTCATATTTCGAGGCCTCGATTTCCTTCTCGTCTTCCTCGGTAAGATCGCGCAATGCGACAACATCGGGATGACGGTAGAGCGCATTTCCGTCGAACCCGACTTTGGCATCGAGACAAACGATTTTGTTGTCCTTGGTGACCACCAGCGGGTTGATCTCGAGCAGGCTCATGTCCTTGGCCGTGAAGGCCGAATATAGCTTGGGCAGAATCGCTTCGATCTGCTTGGCGAGATCGCCGGTCAGCTTGAGCGCCTGAGCCACGCGCCGGCCATGATGCGGCATGATTCCTGTCGCCGGATCGACCGAGAATGTGAGGATTTTTTCCGGCGTCTTGTGCGCGACTTCCTCAATATCCATGCCGCCTTCTGTGGAGACTACAAATGCGACACGCGAAGTCTCGCGATCGATCAGCGCCGACAGGTAAAATTCGCGATCGATCGCCGACCCCTCTTCGATATAGAGCCGGTTGACTTTCTTGCCATGCGGGCCGGTCTGGTGCGTGATCAAGGTCGACCCGAGAATGCGCACCGATTCTTTTTTTACGTCATCGATGGACTTGACGACCTTGACGCCGCCCGCCTTGCCTCGGCCCCCGGCATGAATCTGCGCCTTCACCACCCATACGGGCCCGCCCATCTCCTCGGCACCCTTGACTGCTTCCTCGACGCTGAGGGCAGGAACGCCTCGGGGCACAGGCACGCCGAACTCGCGCAAGACAGCTTTGGCTTGGTACTCGTGGATGTTCATGAGTCTCTCCGGCCGGCAGCAGCGAACAGACAATAGCGACAGCGCTATTCGTTATTTTGGCATTCGGTCTTCGCCCTAAGTCGCCAAACTGGGGGCGATCTTCTTGCAGGCCTCGACCAGGCCCTGCACCGCCGCCGCCGACTTTTCAAACATCGCGCGTTCAGCGCTGTTGAGCTCGATCTCGACAATGCGCTCTACGCCTTTTGCGCCGATCACCACCGGCACACCCACGTACAGGTCCTTGATGCCATACTCACCGTTCAGCCAGGCCGCGCAAGGCAACACTCTCTTCTTATCGCGCAAGTAGCTCTCGGCCATCGCGACCGCGGACGCCGCCGGTGCGTAAAAAGCCGAACCGGTCTTGAGCAGGTTTACGATTTCCGCACCGCCGTTTGCGGTGCGCTTCACGATTTCGTCAATGCGGGCCTGTGTAGTCCAGCCCATCTTCACGAGATCCGGCACCGGAATTCCCGCGACCGCCGAATAGCGCGTGAGCGGCACCATGGTGTCGCCATGGCCGCCAAGGACGAAAGCCGTGACATCTTCCACTGAGACGTGGAATTCGTCGGCAAGGAAATAACGGAAGCGCGCCGAGTCGAGCACGCCCGCCATGCCGACCACCTTGTGTTGCGGCAGGCCGCAACATTTCTGCAGCGCCCAGACCATGGCATCCAGGGGATTAGTGATGCAGATCACGAAGGAGTCGGGTGCATATTTTCTTATTCCTGAACCGACTTGGCCCATCACTTTCAGATTGATGTCCAGCAAATCGTCCCGGCTCATGCCAGGTTTGCGTGGCACGCCGGCGGTAACGATGCAGACGTCGGCGCCCTCTATGGAGTCATAGCTGTTTGTGCCGATAAATTTTGCATCGAAACCATTGATCGGTGACGACTGTGCGATATCGAGAGCCTTTCCTTGTGGGATGCCCTCCATGACGTCGAACAGCACGACGTCGCCGAGTTCCTTCAATCCAATGAGATGGGCCAGCGTGCCGCCGATCTGGCCGGCGCCGATCAACGCAATCTTGTTACGCGCCATGGTGGAAAAACTCTCGACTAGTGCGGCCGCCGAGCGCGGCCGAGTGGTGGTTAAACGGTTAGGTCTGACCCGACAAGAAGCCGAAACACGGGAAGGTTCAGTTGCTGCAATCTTGTATACATTATACCAGCAGACCGAAGGGTGGGAGTCCAGAGGCAAGTGGCTGCACGTCGGCTATCGGCCAGACGTGCGCTCAGGTTTCGACGATCTTGGCGAACTCGAGGTCCGGGCCCTGGCGAGGGCCATGCGGAAGGCCGAGATATAATTGCGAGCGCATCTCGATCAGCCGCGACGCAGTGCGCTTGAATTCACTGGCCTCGTAGCCGTCGGTGGCAAGATAAAGCGCATCGGGCTGTGCCTGCGCCGAGGCCAGCAATTTCACGGCGTGATCGTATAGCGTATCGATCAGAATAATAAAGCGCTTGGCTTCGTTGCGCTGGACGTAACCCATCACCGGAATGTGGTCGAGGATGATTGTGTGAAATTCGTGCGCGATCCGGAGATAGTCACTCGCCGCGAGCGGCTGCGCGCAAAGATCATCGAATGAAAATCGCGCCACTCCCATCGCGGCCTTCGGCACGCGCACGACATGGCCTTTCACCACGAGCTCGTGCGGCGCCCCGGCATCGCCTGCCAGCCGGCGCCACGCTTCGTCGAGCGCGGTCTCCGCCTTGTCATCATCCGGCACGTACCAGGTTGGCACGCCGGTAAGCTTTTCCAGCCTGAAGTCTATTCGCGCTTCAAGGCGAACGATGTCGCAATGGCGCTCCAGCAAGACAATAAAAGGCAGAAAGAGAGCGCGGTTCAGTCCTTCCTTATAGAGATCGCGCGGCGCGAGATTCGAGGTCGCGACCATGACGACGCCGAGTTCGAACAGTCGCGTGAAGAGACGGCCGAGGATCATTGCGTCGGCGATGTCGGTGACATGGAATTCGTCGAAGCAAAGCAGCCAACTTTCTTCCGCTATCACTGCTGCCGTGCGTTGAATCGGATCGAACTCACTTCCTTCGCCGTTCTTGAGCTCCTGCCTGAAGACATGAATACGTTCGTGTACGTCGGCCATGAATTCGTGAAAATGAACGCGTCGTTTGCGCACGACCGCACTGCTCTGAAAGAACAGATCCATCAACATGGTCTTGCCGCGGCCGACTTCGCCGTAAATGTACAGACCTTTGAGCGGCGCCCCGGCGTGCTCGCGCTTCCCGAACAGCCAACCAAGCGATGACGATTTGCGCGCCAGTCGGTGCTGATCGAGCCGCCGCTCGAGCGCAGCAAGGTGCCTGGCCAATGTTGCCTGACCCGGATCGGCCTCGATCTTTCCCGCGGCGATCAAAGCCGCATAGCGGGTGCTGGAAGTTTCGGACATGCGCCAGATGATTGGGAGGACGACAGTTCGTTTCGACACCTATGAGGATTGGCCCCGGCTGTAAATCAGACGTCTAATCGCTGCCGTTTTTTTGCGCACAAGCGCGCAGTAAGTCTTTGGTGAGGCATGCATTTCTGCACATGAGGGTTTCCGGAACTTTTCGTACTGAATTTTTGCTGCATTGCATCATATATGGCGTAACAGGGCGATTCGTCGGCGGACGCGCACTGCGGACCCGGCAAGACCATTGCGGAGGATTTCACATGGACGAGCCTCTTCCCGACGACGGCATGATCCGCAAATTGTGGATCGGCGAAACCGACGCATATCGGGATCATCTCCTTCGTCTTGATCGCGAAAGCCGGCACCGGCGCTTTTCAGGCGCGATATCCGACGAGTTCATCGCCCAGCACGCGGCCTCCGCCGGCAAATTGGGGGTTGTGCTGCATGGCTTTTTCGTCGACGGCGTCTTGCGTGGCGCGGCGGAACTGCGCTCTGTTGGATCGTTGTTCGCGCGAGCGGGAGAAGCCGCGTTCAGCATCGAGCAGCCTTGGCAAAGCCACGGCGTCGGCACAGTGCTGCTCGAGCGCACCCTTTTGAGCGCGCGCAACCGCGGCATGAACTTGCTGCAGATGCATTGCCTGGCCGAAAACAGCCGCATGCAACAGCTTGCCCGCAAGTTTGAAGCCGATCTCAAATTTGATTTCGGCAGCGTGGTCGGCGAAGTCGACCCGCCGCGTTACACTCCGCTGTCGCTGATGCGCGAGGCTGTCGCCGACGCCCATGGCGTGACGACTGCCTGGCTTGACGCGCAGTCGCGTATGTTCAGCGTCGCCTGATTCATTGCGGGCGTAATTGTTACACGTGGTCACGCGCTGAATGGATAGCTCGCCTCGACCACATACGGCCCACCGCCGACCGAGGCGCGCGAGGAAAAAAGCACAAAGCGAGAAACCATGAACGGCGATGTCCGGAAATAGCCTCGCGCTGAAAGATATTCCGCAACCTGCTGGCTGGAGGATTCTCGCAGGCGAGCCAGCGTGACGTGCGGCGTGAATTTTCGTCCTTCCGGCTCAAGCCCGATGCGTTGCATCAGGCGTTCATGCTCGGCCTGCACATCGATGAGAGGCTGTATCGGTGCGACGCTCGCTACGACAGCGCGTGGCTTACGCCCTCCAAATGACGTCAGACCTTCCATATACAGTTCAAAGGGCCCGCGTTTCACACGTCCAAGCATCGAGGCAACTTCATGAGCCACACTGTCATCAACGTCGCCAATGAAGCGTAATGTCAGATGGTAGTTTTCCGGATCGATCCAGCGCGCCCCCGGCAGGCCTCCGCGCAGCGTCGCGAGCGCCTGTCCGACATCGGGCGGAATTTCAACTCCGGTAAAAAGACGCGGCATTGCGAAGCTCTCAAATCACGACGGGCGCGCGGCGCGCGCTCTTGCAATCAACTCCTCGACCCGCGGCAGGATGAGCGCCACGATAGCCTCAACACCTGCGGCGCTCGGATGCAGGCCATCCCCCTGGTTCAGTTTGGGATCGGCAGCAACGCCGTCGAGGAAAAAAGGATAAAAGACGACAGGGTGAGTCGAGGCAAGCGCCGGATAAATGCCATCGAACGCGCGCGCATAGTCCGTACCCATGTTGGGCGGGGCCCGCATCCCGGCAAGCAAGACAGTTATGTGACGGGCCGTCAGCTTGCGCAGAATGGCATCGAGCGCGGTCTTGGTGACGCTGGGATCGAGGCCGCGCAGTGCATCGTTTGCACCCAGTTCGACGATGACCGCGTCGGTCCCGTCCGGAACCGACCAATCGAGTCGGACAAGCCCGCCCGAAGCGGTGTCACCCGACACACCTGCGTTCGTGATCGTGGCGACAACGCCTTTGGCTTTCAGGGCCGCGGCCAGCTTGGCTGGAAAAGCCTGTTCCAAAGGCAGACCGAACCCTGCGCTGAGCGAGTCGCCGAGCACGACAATGTTGAGCGGCCTTTCAGCCGCCTTCACGCCCGTGACTGGCGTAAGCGCGCAGAACAGTGCGAGCAGCGCCCCCGCAAGACGCTGGACCCGGAGGGTGTTCGTCCCATATGAGCGGGGTTGCGAAAAATGAGGTCCCATGACGAATAACTCCCAGGCGGGTCCGGCCATAGCATTGGCCGGTGTCAATCTCTCGCTCGGGCACGGCGCAGCCCGTGTTCATATCCTCAAAGGCATCGACCTGCATATAGGCAGAGGCGAGGCAATTGGCTTGGTGGGTCCGTCCGGGTCCGGCAAATCGACCCTGTTGATGGTGATGGCAGGGCTCGAACGCGCCGATAGCGGAACGGTTGCAGTTGCCGGTGAAAACTTGAGCACCCTCGACGAAGACGCGTTGGCGCGCTTTCGCGGTCGAAATATAGGAATTGTATTCCAATCGTTCCACCTGATCCCGACGATGACCGCGCTGGAGAATGTTGCGGTCCCGCTCGAGCTGGCGGGCATCGCCGACGCGCATGATCGTGCACGCGACGAACTCGCCGCGGTCGGCTTGAGCGAGCGACTAGACCATTATCCTGTTGAGCTCTCGGGCGGTGAACAGCAACGCGTGGCTGTCGCGCGCGCGCTCGCCCCTGATCCGGCAATTGTGGTGGCCGACGAGCCGACCGGCAATCTCGACGAAGACACCGGCAAGCAGATCATAGATCTTCTGTTCGCTGGACACGCGAGACGCAGAACCACCCTTGTGCTGGTCACCCACGACCCGGCGCTGGCAGCGCGCTGTGCGCGCGTCGTGCGGCTGCGCTCAGGTCGAATTGATGGTGTGATACAGCCATGAGCGTACGAAAAATGGCTGGCCCCTCGGGCTCCCCATTGTCCTTGCGCTACGCGCTGCGCGAAATGCGCGGTGGCTTGCAAGGGTTTTATGTTTTCATCACTTGCATCGCACTCGGCACCATGGCGATCGCCGGCGTCAGCTCGCTGGCAGCAAGCCTTGCCGAAGGCCTTGCGCGGGATGGCCGGGTCATTCTCGGTGGCGATCTTGCTTTCACCTTGATCCATCGGGAAGCAGCGCCGAATGAGCGCGCATTCCTCGACAAACACGGTCACGTTTCGAGCGCGGCAACCATGCGCGCCATGGCGCGCGCGCCAAATGGGCAGGCAACATTGGTTGAGATAAAGGCTGTGGATGCGTCCTACCCTCTGTTCGGACAGACTGCGCTTGATCCGCCCGGAACGCTTGGCGAGGTGTTGGCGCAACGCGAGGGTGTGTTTGGCGCCGTTGCCGACCCGACATTGATGGCGCGGCTTGATATCGCCAAAGGCGCTCATCTGAGCGTTGGTGGTGCAACCTTCGAGATTCGAGGCGCGTTGGCGAGCGAGCCCGACAAGCTTGCCAGCGGCATCGGTTTCGGTCCCCGGCTGCTGGTGAACCAGGACGCGTTGCGCGCGACAGGCCTAATACAGCCGGGCAGCCTTGTGCGATGGCATTACCGATTGCGTCTGCCGGCGAATGACGCGTCCGATAGCGCAGCAAAAGCCCTCGCGGCTCAGGCGCGCGCACAATTGCCGGAAGCCGGATGGGATATCCGCAGCCGCAGCAATGCCTCGCCGCAGCTCGAACGCAATGTCGAGCGCTTTACCCAATTCCTCACGATTGTCGGTCTGACCGCGCTTCTTGTCGGCGGCGTCGGTGTCGGCAATGCCGTCAAGAGTCATCTCGACCGACGCCGCGACACAATTGCGACCATGAAGGCTCTCGGTGCCAGCGGACGGCGTGTATTCGCTATTTATCTTACGCAGGTCATGGTTGTGGCGCTTGCCAGTGGAATCATCGGTGCGGCGCTCGGCGCCATCCTGCCGTTTGCGATTTCCTGGATGTTCGGCGCAATCATTCCGCTGCCGTTGGTACCCGCATTGCATCTCAATGAATTGCTGCTGGCGCTTTTTTACGGATTGCTGGCAGCCCTGGTTTTTGCCCTGTGGCCGTTAGGACGGGCACATGACGTACCCGTTGCTGAGCTCTTTCGCGACACGGTGGCGCCCCAGCCCCGACGACCCCGCAAGCGCTATGTCGCATTCACCGCGGTCTCCGTCCTCGTCTTGGCGGCGTTCGCCATCCTGCTGTCCTATGACCGTCGCGTCGCAGTTATCTTTGTCGCCACAGCAGCCGCCTCGTTTGTACTGTTGCGCATCATCGCTGCTCTGTTGATGGTCGTCGCGCGCCGCGCACCCCGACCTCGAGCGACCGGGCTGCGAATGGCTTTGGCCAATATTCACCGGCCGAGCGCGCTGACGCCGACGATCGTTCTCTCGCTTGGGCTAGGTATCACTCTGCTTGTGACCGTCATCGAGATCGACGGCAATCTGAGACGGCAGTTTTCAAACGAATTGCCGTTGAAAGCTCCGTCGTTTTATTTCCTCGACATACCTGCGGATCAGTCCGCACGCTTTGCGGATTTCGTTCACACGCGGGCGCCGACCGCAAAATTGGAGGAGGTGCCAATGTTGCGCGGGCGGATCGTGTCCGCGGGAGGCACTGAGGCCGAGAAGCTCAAGCCAAGAGAGGACGCAGCCTGGGTGCTGCAAAGCGATCGAGGCATCACTTATGCGAATGACATTCCGAACGGGTCAAGGCTGGTGGAAGGAAACTGGTGGGGAGCGGATTATGAGGGCCCACCGCTCGTTTCATTCGAGAAGCGCATCGCCGACGGCTTGGGCCTCAAGCTTGGCGATTCCGTCGTCGTCAACGTGCTGGGCCGCAATATCACTGCGACGATCGCAAACATGCGCGCCGTCGACTGGGAAAGCCTCGGCATCAATTTCGTCATGGTATTTTCCTCCAATTCTTTTCGCGGCGCGCCGCACAACCACCTTGCCACGCTGACCTATCCTGGCGGCGGCACGCCGGTCGAGGAAGCAGCGCTTATTCGATCGGTGGCCGCGGCCTTTCCGATGGTGACGGCGGTGCGCGTGAAAGATGCACTCGATGCGGTTGGGAGCATCGTGGCCAATCTGGTGCTCGCAATCCGTGGAGCCAGCGGCATTACTTTGGTGACGGCAGCTCTGGTGCTCGGCGGCGCCCTGGCCGCAGGTCACCGCTCCCGGGTCTATGACGCGGTAATCTTGAAGACCCTTGGCGCCACTCGATTTCGCCTCCTCACGGCTTACGGCACCGAATATCTGCTCATCGGCGCCGCGACCGCACTATTCGGGATGATCGGCGGCTCGCTTGCCGCGTGGCTCATCGTCGCTCAGCTTATGCACCTGTCATTCGTCTGGGTGCCCTGGCCCGCCATTGCGGCGGCGTTGGCCGCAGTGGCGGTGACGGTCATCCTCGGGCTCGCCGGCACCTATCTCGCACTTGGGCAAAAACCCGCGCCGATACTGCGAAATCTGTAGGTTTTGCGACATTCCGCCACGGCACCCGTCGCCTGCCCGCTTGGCAGCCATTTCCGGTATACTTACCTGGCTACTGGACGTTAACGATCCGCAATGGTGCAAGGGTCATCGTCAAGCCACATCTAGCGCCGAGACTAGCCAACCACTAGATTCGGAACACGAGCGCGACGGCACCGTGCCGGCGCGCGTGACGTGCCGGCGAAAAGCCGGGACATGAGAGAGGAAACATCGATGTCGGATTACGACCGTAACGTAGCCGCTCGCGGCCTCGGCTCCGCGCCTGCTATCGCGATCGATGCGGGTCTGCGCGCCTACATGATCCGCGTCTACAATTACATGGCCGCCGGCGTCGCTCTGACCGGCGTCGTCGCCTGGCTTACCTTCAATGCGGCTGCCGTGACCGATGCGGCCGGTCGCCTGACCGGTCTGACGCCATTTGGACAGACCCTCTATGGCGGTCCGGTAACTATCGTGTTGTTCTTGGCCACGCTGGGACTCGTGTTCTTCATGAGTTTCCGGATAAGCAGCCTGCAACCAAGCACCGCCCTCCTGCTGTTTATGGTGTACGCAGGATTGCTGGGTGTGATGCTGTCGTCGGTATTTCTGACGTACACCCACGGCTCAATCGCCCGCACCTTCTTCATCTCGGCAGCATCGTTCGGCGCACTGAGCCTGTACGGCTACACGACACAGCGTGACCTCTCGCCGGTAGGTTCGTTCCTGACCATGGGACTGTTCGGCCTGATCCTGGCGATGATCGTCAACATATTCCTCAAGAGCAGCGGGCTCGACTTCGCGATCTCGGTGATCGGCGTGCTGATCTTCGCAGGCCTGACAGCCTGGGACACGCAGAAGATCAAGGAAATGTACAGCGCCAATGACGATGGCACTGTTACAAGCCGCAAGGCGATAATGGGCGCACTGACGCTCTATCTGGACTTCATCAACCTGTTCCTGTTCCTTTTGCGCTTCGTCGGCGATCGCCGCTAAGCAGCAGCACAGGACGAACCTGCCAACGCCCCGGCCGTGTGCCGGGGCGTTTTTGTTTGCGGTCGTTGCCGCAAGCGATACGGCAATCCATGATGCATGCTTGGCAATTCATTATGGAGGCGCGGCAGGGCCGCGCATGACGATCGCGAATGAGCAACCTAAAAATCCGACCAGCCGCGCTTACTGATATTCCAGCGATTACGCGCATCTACGCGCATGCAGTCGAGCATGGTACCGCCTCATTCGAGCTCGAGGCGCCCGACGAAACCGAGATGGCCCGCCGCATGAACGAACTCACATCCGGCAATTTTCCTTATCTCGCGGCGGAGTTGGGCGGGGTATTGGCGGGATATGCCTATGCGGGACCCTACCGCGCGAGACCGGCATATCGCTTCACGGTCGAGAACTCCGTCTATATTACACCGGATGCTCAGCGCCGCGGCATCGGCAGGGCCTTGCTGGAAGAATTGATAAAAGCGTCGGCCGAGCGCGGATTCCGCCTGATGGTAGCCGTCATTGGCGATTCCAAGCAGATCGCTTCGATCGGCGTCCACAAAGCGACCGGCTTCAGTCACGTCGGCGTGTTTGAGAATATCGGCTACAAGTTCGATCGCTGGCTCGACACTGTGCTGATGCAACGCGCGCTCGGACCGGGGGCAAGCACGCCGCCTTGATCGGCCTCAGTTCGGAACCAGGGCGAGCGAACGGTCGATCGAGCGCAACACGCGCTCAAGCTCGTGGCCACGCCGAACGACCAGTCCCGTCGCAGAGATCACGCTATAGGTTCCCTGCCGGCGTTCCAGCTTCGGGTTTTTTTCGATGCGATAGATCGGCACTTCGGACGTGCGACGGAACACGGAAAAAACGGCCCTGTCTTTCAGAAAGTCGATGGCGTAGTCGCGCCATTCGCCGGCGGCGACTTTGCGTCCATAGAGGTCCAGAATGCGATTGAGTTCGCGGCGACTGAAGGTCACCTGATTTGAGGGGGCGCTGCGCACCTGGCTACCACCGCCCCCAACCGGCTGGCTGGGGTCTAATTCGCCGGAACCGAACGACATGCGGCGCCTCCATTTGTCCTCCGACATGATCGCGCCGGAGAACGTGCGCGGCAAGAGCTTACTTGCCGCGACAAAGTCATTCGAAAACGTACGAAAACAGCGAATAGACGATCACGAAGTCGTTAAACACTCCCACAATAACGCCCAATTTCGGTCAATCGCCGGTCACGCTGGATTGGGATAACAGGAGCGTTGCCTCAAGGCCCGGTCCGGTACGAGCACCGGATTCCTCAGCCCCCCAGCCCCCCGGGGCTCGATCGGCCGGGCCAGTTGAGTTCCGCGTACGGTTCAATCCCCTAATGCCTTCGGGCCGGTTTGGTGCCGGCCCGATTTTTATTTCAGCGCGATTCAATTTGTTTGGAGATTAATTTGCCGGCGTGGCGCAACAAGCCGCGGACGACGCCCCCAGCATCACGCCAGGCTTCGACGACGCGCCGCTTTGCACGACGACGTCGAGTCGATCGATGTCTTTAAGCGAAAAATCGCCCTTTGGGATTTCGCTGAGCGGCAAGCTGAAAGTTTGCGTCTGCCCGTTCCAATTGCCGAGCTTTACCCAGCGGCGCACCACGTTGTGGTAGGTCAGCATACGATCCTGATTTTCGCCGCGCCCGATTTGCACTGCCACTTTGCTCGTGATTGGGCAGAGCCAAACCTCGCCGCTGCGATACTCGCCCTGAGCGGCGGCCACATTCACGATCACCTTCCCGTCGGCCACGTTCATTTGCACGGGCAGCCCAAGCACCGCAGAGTTACGCCGCGTTTGCATGATGGCTTTTTCAATCGCGTCCTTGTCGCTTCCGAGGGCATGCACGGCGCCATTGATGACGACCTGTGGTGTATAGACCTCGCGGTCGCCGCGCGCTTCGGCATATGCGCGTTGCCGATCGGAATGACCGTGCAGCGCGAGGGTGTCCTTCCAGCCAAGATAATCCCAGTAATCAACGGCAAGACTCATGGTCAGCAGCGAGGGGTCGCGTGACAACTCGCCGAGCAGCTTGTCGGCGGCCGGACAAGACGAACAGCCTTGGCTTGTGAACAGTTCTATGACCGCACGCGGCTCGGCGGCCGACGCGGCGGTCGTACTGCAAATGACGGCGAACGCAAAGGTGATGTGGCGATAGTTCATATCGTTACCGCAATCCTTGCCTCGCCAGCGATATATAGATCGCTCTCTCGATCACCCGCCACTCACTTCGCGGTGAGTGCCCCTCCTCTGCCCACCACCGGTGGGCGATGGCTAATCAGCCAATTGGCGCAGGACGTACTGCAAAATGCCGCCATTCTTGAAGTAATCCAGCTCGTCCAAAGTATCGATGCGGCAGATCAGGGGGACCCGTTTCAGGGTGCCATTGCCCGACACGATCTCGGCGATCAAACGTTGGTGAGGCTTGAGCTCCCCGTGCAGCCCTCGGATTGTGACCTGTTCGTCGCCTTTGAGCCCAAGCGATTGCCAGGATGTTCCTTCTTCGAATACCAAGGGCATCACCCCCATGCCGACGAGATTGGAACGGTGAATGCGCTCGAAAGACTGCGCAATCACGGCGCGGATCCCAAGCAGAACCGAACCTTTGGCTGCCCAGTCGCGTGATGAGCCGCTGCCGTATTCCTTTCCCGCGAAAACCACCAAGGGAACTCCGTCGGCCTTGTATTTCATCGCCGCGTCGTAGATCGGCATGCGCTGCTTCGACGGGTAGTGGATGGTGACGCCACCTTCGACGCCGGGCACCATCTGGTTCTTGATGCGGATATTGGCGAAGGTGCCGCGCATCATCACTTCGTGGTTGCCACGACGCGTGCCGTACTGATTGAAGTCAGCAGGCTTCACCTTGTGTTCGATAAGATATTTGCCGGCCGGCGAATCAACCTTAATCGAACCGGCGGGTGAAATGTGGTCGGTCGTGATTGAATCGAGGAGCAAAGCGAGCACGCGCGCATCGACGATATCTTCGAGTGGCTTGGGATAGCGCCCCATCCTCACAAAGTATGGCGGGTTCTGCACGTAGGTTGATTTCTTGTCCCAGTCGTACGTCACTCCGCCTTTCACATTGATTTTTCGCCAGTTGGAGTCGCCCTTGAACACATCGGCGTACTTCTTCGAGAACATCTGCCGGGTGATGTTCTTGGCAACGAAGTCTCCGATTTCCTTGTTTGAGGGCCAGATGTCCTTGAGGAAGATTTTTTTGCCCTTCTGGTCGGTGCCGAGCGGGTCCCGCGCGATATCGACATTCATCGAGCCCGCGATGGCGTAAGAGACAACCAAGGGCGGCGAAGCGAGGTAGTTGGCGCGCACGTCGGCATTGACGCGGCCTTCGAAATTACGATTGCCGGACAGTACGGCCGCCGCCACGAGATCATTGTCGTTGATCGCCTTTGAATTCTCCGGCGGAAGCGGACCCGAATTCCCGATGCACGTCGTGCAGCCGAAGCCGACGAGATTGAAGCCGAGTTTGTCGAGATCCTTTTGCAGGCCGGACTTGTCGAGGTACTCGCCAACGACCTGCGAGCCGGGGGCAAGCGAGGTCTTGACCCAAGGCTTGGCGGCCAAGCCTTTCGCTGCAGCCTTGCGGGCGAGCAGGCCGGCGCCAATCATCACATTGGGATTGGACGTATTGGTGCACGATGTGATCGCCGCGATGACGACATCGCCATGCCCGAGATCATAGTCCTTGCCTGAAACCTTGACGCGCTTCTTGGCCTCGGCGCTCTTGCCGAATTCCTTGTCCAGGGATTGCGAAAAGTCGGCCTTGACCTCCTTTAATGCCACGCGGTCCTGCGGGCGCTTCGGCCCGGCTAGAGACGGCTCGACCGAGCTCAATTCCAATTTCAGCACGTCCGTGAAAATCGGATCGGGCGTCGTTTTCACTCGATACATGCCCTGCGCTTTCGCATAGGCCGCGACCAGCGCAACCAGTTCGGGCGGACGGCCCGTGTCTTTCATGTAGCGAATCGTATCATCGTCGATCGGTGAGAACCCGCATGTAGCGCCATATTCCGGCGACATGTTACCGAGTGTCGCCCGGTCGGCGATGGTGAGATACTCGAGTCCTGGGCCAAAGAATTCGACAAACTTTCCGACCACGCCGCGCTTGCGGAGCATCTCGGTGACCGTCAGCACCAGATCGGTTGCGGTGACACCCTCTTTCAGCTTGCCCGCCAGCCTGAATCCAATCACCTCGGGCAACACCATTGATAGCGGCTGGCCGAGCATCGCTGCCTCCGCCTCGATGCCGCCGACGCCCCACCCGAGCACCGAGAGGCCGTTCACCATGGTCGTGTGCGAATCGGTGCCCACCAGAGTGTCGGGATAGGAGACCTCCATGGTCGCGTTTTTCCCGTCGACCTTCACCTTGTCCTTGCGGTTCCAGACAACGCGCGAGAGATATTCGAGGTTGACCTGGTGGCAAATGCCGGTTCCTGGCGGCACAACGCTGAAATTGTCGAATGACCGCTGCGCCCATTTCAAGAATTTGTAGCGCTCCTGATTCTGCCGGTACTCCTCCTCGACGTTTTTCTTGAAGGCAGCATTGTTGCCGAAGAAGGTGACCGCAACCGAATGATCGATGACCAGGTCGACAGGCACTTGCGGGTTGATTTTCTTTGGATCGCCGCCGAGCGGCTTCATCGCATCGCGCATGGCGGCAAGATCAACGACTGCAGGCACGCCTGTAAAATCCTGCATGAGCACGCGCGCGGGGCGGAATGCTATCTCACGGTCGGAGGTTTTGGTCTTGAGCCACTCGGCAACGGCCTTGATGTCGTCTTTGGTGACCGTGCGCCCATCTTCGTTGCGCAACAAATTCTCGAGCAGCACTTTCATCGAAAAGGGCAATCGAGAAATGCCCTTGAGCCCGTTTCGCTCGGCCGTGGGAAGACTGAAGTACGCGTAGGTTTTGCTGCCAACCTGAAGGGGCTTGCAGCATCTGAAGCTGTCGAGCGAAGTCATCTGAGCGTTTCCATTCCCGGCCGGTGGGCGGCGCTGGTTCGGACTAAGCTATTGGCAAGGCGGAGTTTTTCTTGCTGGCGAGACTTGCGTCCGAATTCGAATTACGTAACGTCGTAGTTCGGGGCTTATAAGGGCTTTTCTTGCAATACGCTACATTCACCGGGGAACCGCGCCAAAAATGCTCGTAAATTCGGGGTTTTCCGCCTCCCGAGGGGTCTTGTCCTGCTCGGCGAATAGACGGCCGCAGCCGTGATACAGCTCAAGGCTGAGAGCCTGACCTGCAACCGCGGCGGACGCGAGGTCTTCCGAAACCTGAGCTTCGGCCTCGCGACAGGCGAAGCCATGGTGGTGACCGGCCGTAACGGGGCCGGCAAATCCTCCCTTCTGCGAATGATCGCCGGTTTGGTCCGGATTGCTGCAGGTCGGCTTAGCCTTGAAGGCGGCGAACCTGACATCCCGATTGGCGAGCAAGCGCATTACGTCGGCCATCAGGACGCGTTGAAGGCTACCCTTACGGTTGGCGAGAACCTGCAATTCTGGAGTGGATTTCTTGGTGACGGTCGGGCGGTCGAAGGGGCTCTGCAAGCGGTGGATCTTGCTCCGCTCACAGACCTGCCTGCCGCTTTTCTCTCGGCCGGCCAGCGGCGCCGACTATCGATTGCTCGTCTTTTGGCGCTACCGCGACCAATTTGGCTGCTTGACGAGCCGACTTCCTCGCTTGATGCGCCGTCGCAACAGCGCCTCGCGGAACTGATGCACGTTCACCTGCTCGATGGAGGGATGATCATCGCGGCCGCGCATGGCGCGATCGGTCTGGAACGCGCACGTGAGCTGAAATTAGGCCTGGCATGAGATCGTTTAACGCGCTCCTTCTCCGTGATGTGCAACTGGCCATTCGTATCGGTGGCGGCGCGCTTATGGGCGCGTTGTTCTTTCTGATCGTGGTCACCATGATTCCTTTCGCGATCGGTCCCGATCTCGCGTTGCTCAGGCGCATCGGACCAGCAGTCCTTTGGCTTGGTGCATTGCTCGCGAGTTTGCTTGCGCTCGACCGGCTGTTTGCGACCGACCAGGACGATGGCTCGCTCGATCTCCTGATGATGGCGGCAATGCCGCTCGAATTGACCGTTGCGACGAAAGCGATCGCGCACTGGATCACGACCGGATTGCCGCTGGTGGTGATCGCCCCCCTGCTCGGGTTGATGCTCAATGTCGAATTGCACGCGGCTGGCTGGCTCGCGTTGACTCTCGCCGCCGGCACGCCGGCGCTCACATTCATCGGTCTGGTTGGCGCTGCGCTCACGGTTGCCCTGCGCCGCGGTGGCTTGCTGCTTGCAGTATTGGTACTGCCCCTCACTGTCCCGGTGCTGATCTTCGGTGTTGCCGCCGCGAATGCGGCGATCATGGGACCCGCGCCATTTGGACCACCTTTCACCATTCTTTGTGCGCTAAGTTTGGCAAGCCTGGTGCTCGGCCCCATTGCGGCGGCGGCAGCATTACGACACGGACTGGAATGACATTTATACGGACCGTAGCGACATTGATGAGAGACCGCGCATGCCGGTGATTGATCTTGCGAACCCGTCGCGCTTTCTGACTATCGTCAACCGGCTGCTGCCCTGGCTGACAGCAGTGACGATCATCCTGTTCGCGATCGGACTCTATCGCGCGATGAACGCTCCCGACGATTACCAGCAGGGTGCCACGGTAAAGATCATGTTTCTGCATGTGCCGGCGGCCTGGCTTGGGATGTTCGGCTGGGGACTCATGAGTGTCGCCGCATTGGGAACCCTCGTATGGCGGCATCCACTGGCCGACGTCGCAGGCAAAGCGGTGGTTCCTATCGGCGCAGCTTTCACATTTATTTGCCTCATCACCGGTTCCCTGTGGGGCCGCCCGACCTGGGGCACTTACTGGGTATGGGATGCGCGGCTGACGTCGATGTTGGTTCTCCTGCTGCTTTATCTTGGTGTAATCGCGCTCTATTGGACCGCGGAAGAACCGGGACGCGGGGCACGTGCGGCCGCGATCCTGTCCCTGGTGGGTGCGGTCAACCTCCCGATCATCAAGTTCTCGGTCGACTGGTGGAATACGTTGCACCAGCCGGCTTCTGTTTTCCGCATCGGCGGCCCGACGATCGATCCGGCACTGCTCACTCCGCTCCTGATCATGGCGTTAGCCTTCACGCTGCTTTTTGTGACCCTTCACCTCGCCAGCATGCGAAATGAGATCCTGCGCCGCCGTGTGCGCAGCATGCGATTGCTGCAGGCACAGGAATTAGCGGAGGCGACATGAATCTCGGGCCCCACGCCGATTTCATCGTAGCCGCCTATGCGGTCACAATATTCGTGGTGGCCGCGCTGGTCTCCTGGATCGCGCTCGATTATTCGGCGCAGCAACGCATCCTTGGTGACCTCGAGGAACGCGGAATCACCCGGCGGTCTCAGCGCAAAGGCTAGACTATGAGCACAGCGTCGAGTGAGGGCTCCGGCAAAAAACAGCGCAACCTGTTGCTGCTGCTTCCTCTGATCGTTTTTCTCGCGCTTGCTGCCTTGTTTTTTTATCGGCTTGGCGCCGGCGACCCGGCGCGAATTCCGTCGGCGCTGATCGGGCGTCCGGCGCCGGTCACCGATTTGCCGCCGCTTCCCGGGCTCCAACGCGATGGCAAGGTGGTGCCTGGGCTCAGCGGGGCAACCTTTCAGGGTTCGGTGACGCTCGTAAACGTGTGGGCATCGTGGTGCGTGCCCTGCCATGAGGAAGCGCCATTGTTGGAGCAACTGGCGAGGGACAAGCGCATTCAGCTTGTTGGTATCAACTACAAGGACTCGCCTGACAATGCGCGGCGATTCCTCAACCGCTATGGAAATCCTTTCTCGGCAGTCGGACGCGACGAAGCCGGCCGCGCATCGATTGACTGGGGTGTCTATGGCGTGCCGGAAACTTTCCTGGTCGGCCGCGATGGGCGCATCGCCTATAAACTAGTTGGCCCAATTACGGCAGACAATCTCGCGCGGACGTTGGTCCCGGAGATCGAAAAAGCGCTGCGCTAGTCCTGCTCGCCTTTTTCAGCGCTGTACTTATTGAGCAGCGGGACCTGCAAGGCCGCGAACAGGAGGGTTAGCGGCATCACGCCGAACAATTTGAAGCTCACCCAAAAGTCGGTTGACTGTGTGCGCCAGACCGCCTCGTTCAGGATCGCGAGAGCAAAAAAGAACAGCGCCCACCGCAAGGTAAGCTTGCGCCAGCCTTCCTCGCGCAGATGATAGACCGAATCGAAGACCGCTCCGAGGAGCGGCTTGCCAAATGCGAGGCCGATCATCAGCGTTGCGCCGAACAGGACATAGATAATCGTGGGCTTTAACTTGATGAAAAGCTCGTCATGCAGGACGAGTGTGAGACCGCCAAACACCAGCACGATGCCGGCAGTGACCAACGGCATGACGGCGAGATGTCTTGTCATCGCATAGGAAACGGCAAGCGCGATGAGAACCGCGGCCATAAAGACTGCAGTCGCAATAAAAATGCCAAACTTCGAGTTCGCTGCAAAAAACAGAACCAGTGGCCCGATGTCGAGGGCAAGCTTGAGGACCGGATTGAGCTGCTGCTTTTTGACCATGTGCTCTATGAATCCAGACCAACAACCGCGCGCGCAAAATCTCGCGCCGTGAACGGCGCGAGATCGCCGACACCCTCGCCAACGCCGATGAAATGCACCGGCAAACCGAATCTGTCGGCAAGGGCGACCAGGATACCGCCGCGCGCGGTGCCGTCGAGCTTGGTCATGACCAGGCCGGTAACGCCAGCCGTCTTGCCGAAAATCTCCACCTGACTGAGTGCGTTTTGCCCAACCGTTGCGTCGAGCACGAGCAATACCGCGTGCGGCGCTGTCGGGTCCACCTTGCGCATCACGCGCACTATTTTCTCCAATTCGCCCATCAGCTCGGCGCGGTTTTGCAACCGCCCGGCGGTATCGACCAATACGATCTGAATGCCTTCGCTCCGCGCGGCGGCCACCGCATCGAATGTGAGGCTGGCGGCGTCAGCGCCGGGCTCGCGCGCCATCACGCTGGCGCCTGTCCGTTCACCCCAGATCTTCAGTTGATCAATGGCCGCGGCGCGAAAGGTATCTCCGGCGACGAGCATGACGCTCTTGCCTTCCGAACGATACCGGGCCGCAAGCTTGCCGATCGTGGTGGTCTTGCCGGACCCGTTTACGCCGGCGACCAAAATAACAAAAGGCTGCGTTGTTACTTCCAATGGCCGCGCAACTGGCGAAAGTACTTTCTCTATTTCCCCGGCGAGCTCTGCCTTCACCTCGTCAGGCGAAATCGATTTTTCGAAGCGTCCTTTGCTGAACGCGTCGGCGATCCGTGCGGCGAAGTCGGGGCCGAGATCGGCGCGGACCAATTCATGTTCCAATTCCTCTATGGTCTCGGCATCGAGTTTGCGCTTCGTTACCAGACCGGTGACCGCCCCGCCGAGCGACGACGAGGTGCGTTTGAGCCCTTCGCTCATACGCTTCCACCAATTGCCGCTTTGCGTGCTGTCGTTCATGGCGTGCCCGTGATAGCGGTTTCGGCATGACACCGGAAGAGATGCTCGCCCGCCTCCTCTACCGCGATGGAATGATGCTGGTCGTCGACAAGCCGCATGGCCTGCCGGTGCACCGCGGGCCGAAAGGCGGCGAGGCCTTCGAAGACTTCTTCGACGCGTTGCGTTTCGGGTTGCCACGCCCGCCGGCACTGGCGCACCGGCTCGATCGGGACACCACGGGTTGCCTTGTGCTTGGTCGACACCGCAAGGCATTGGCGCTGCTTGGCGGGCTGTTCAAGCAAGGCAAGGTGAGCAAATGCTATTGGGCCGTGGTCGAGGGAGGACCTGGCACCGATAGCGGGCGAATCGACATTCCCCTTGCGAAACGCGACGACTCGCGGGGCTGGTGGATGAAGGTCGACGAGCGCGGGCTGCCCACGGCGAGCACGTGGAAAGTGATGGGCCGTGGGTCCGGGCTCACCTGGCTTGCGCTTGAGCCGCTGACCGGCCGCACACATCAATTGCGCGTCCATTGTGCGGAGATGGGTTGGCCCATCGTGGGAGACAATATCTATGGGAGCGCATCGCGAACGGGTGGTCCCGTCCTTCATCTGCATTCCCGCGAGGTAACCGTGCCAATATCGAAGAACAAACCGCCGGTCACTGTGACCGCGCCAGTCCCCGCACATATGCGAGAATTTTTGACAAGCTGCGGGTGGATGCCCGCGGCATAGGCGTGCGAAAGCACGCCGTCCTTCGGACGGCTATGCGCGGGCATGACGTCTTCCTGACTAATACAGCTGGGCCTTGATCCGCTCCGGCGCCTCGCGATCGTAGATCTCGCCGCCAAATTTCCCGCTGCTCAACTCGGCGATGATGGTGCCGGTTGATGGAAGGCTCTTGCGGTCGATCTTCGTTGCCTCTTCCCAGAGCTTGGAGCGCACAATCGCTTTCGAACAATGAAAATAGATGCTTTCGATATGAACGATCAGGATGGAGCGCGGCAGTTTGCCGCCGACCGCAAAGCTTTGCATCAGGTCGGGATCGATCGAGATCGAAGCGCGGCCGTTCACGCGCAGCGTTTCGCCAATGCCGGGAATGAGAAACAGGAGCGCAATGCGCGGATCGCGCATGATGTTCCGGAAGCTGTCGATGCGATTGTTTCCCGGCCGATCGGGGATCGCGAGCGTCTTGTCGTCGAGGATCCGCACGAACCCCGGCGCGTCGCCCTTTGGTGAGCAATCCAGGCCTTCAGGCCCCGAGGTGGCAATGGCGACAAATGGAGCGGCTTCGATCAGCTTGCGATATCCATCATTGATATGGTCGATTTCCTTGATGACCGAGGTTGGCAGCTTCTCGCCATAGAGCGACTGCAACTGCTCAATGCTCGTGATCAGATGATCGCGGTATACCATCGCAAGCCCTCTTTCAGACGGCCATGAGTTGCCGGCCGTCGTGCCCCATTATTGCAAGATTGAGAATAACACCTGGTTCCGCCGGCGCGGCAAGATGCACCGGTATGAATTGCTCTGTGCGCCCGAGTGCGCGCGACTCAGCGAGCACGCGGCGGTGAGCGCCAATCTCCCGATCGAGATGGCGTCTGAGTGCGGCGTCGCCCTTGTCGCGCAGGCGCCCTGCCCGCTCCTTAACCACGGCGCGGTCGACCTGGGGCATGCGCGCGGCCGGGGTGCCAGGCCGTGGCGAAAACGGGAAAACATGGAGTTGGGTCAGCCCGCACTCGTCGACGAGCTCGAGCGAGCGGTCAAACATGGTCTCGCTTTCCGTCGGGAAGCCCGCGATCATATCGGCGCCAAACACAATGTCCGGCCGCAGCCGCCGCACCTGTTCGCAAAAGGCGATGGCGTCGCTGCGCGAATGGCGCCGCTTCATGCGCTTGAGGATAAGATCATCTCCCGCCTGCAACGATAGATGCAAGTGCGGCATCAGCCGCGGTTCGTCGGCCAACGCATCGAGCAGAGCGGGATCAACTTCCACCGAATCGACCGATGACAGCCGGAGTCGCGGCAGTTCGGGGACATCGGTCAAGATGCGCTGGACCAGGGTGCCGAAGGGAGGCAAGCCGGCGAGGTCCTGCCCGTAGCTGGTAATATCGACCCCCGTCAGAACGACTTCTCGATGGCCGTTGGCCACCAGCAGCCGCACCTGCGCCACGACATCATCGATCGGCAGAGAACGAGAGTTCCCCCGACCGAAGGGAATAATGCAAAACGTGCAACGATGATCGCAGCCGTTCTGCACCTGTACAAAAGCGCGGGTGCGTCCCTCGATGCTTTCGATTGCGTGCGGCCGCATTTTCTTGACCGCCATAATGTCGGACACAGCGACCTTTCCGCTTGTCGTCCAAGACGCCGCGTCGAACTTTTCTTCATTGCCGATGACACGATCAACTTCCGGCATCGAGGCAAAAGTTTCCGCCTCGGTCTGTGCCGCACAGCCGGTGACAATGAGGCGTGCATGCGGCTGTTCGCGCTTCAGCCGGCGGATAGCCTGTCTGGCCTGGCGAACGGCTTCCGCTGTTACAGCGCATGTGTTGACGACGACAGCATCACTAACGCCGGCCGAGGTCGCCTCGCGCTTGATGACTTCGGATTCGACAGTGTTCAGCCGGCAGCCGAAAGTGACGACATCGACGCTCATTTTGCGCCCGCCTTGATGAACAGCGCAGGATCGAAGCGCCCTTTGAACTCGAATTGCACCGGGCCGGTCATCAGAACGTGATCGTCCTTTTCGCGCCAGTTGATGTCGAGATCACCACCGGGCAGCGTCACCTTCACCTTTCGCTCGGTGCGCCTGAGCCGCGCGGCAGCGACTGCTGCCGCGCAAGCGGCTGAACCGCATGCTTTGGTCAGGCCGACACCGCGCTCCCACGTTCGAATGACAATGTGATTGCGCGTGACAATGTGCGCGAGCGTGATATTCGCCCGCTCGGGAAAGATCGGATGATTCTCGAGCATCGGGCCGAATCGAGCAAGGTCGTGCGCGTTCACGTCATCGACCCAGAAAATAGCGTGAGGATTGCCCATGCTCACGGCCGAGGGCGAGTGCAGTACAGGCCTGTCGATCGGACCGATCTGCAGCTCGATCGCGCGCGTGTCACGAAATTCCTCCGCCAATGGAATCTCGTTCCATTTAAAGCGTGGCGGCCCCATATCGACGGTGAAAAGTCCGTCGGGTTCCTTCCAGCAATTGAGAATTCCGGCTGTCGTTTCGAACGTGAGGTCGGTCTTACCACTCTCTTGCGAGACCAGGTCGGCGACACAGCGCATGCCATTTCCACAGGCGCCGGCTTCCGAGCCGTCATTGTTATAGATGCGGATGAATGCATCCGTGCCGGGGGTGCGCGGGGGATAGAGCGCCATCAGCTGATCATAAGGCGCCCCTTCCGGCGTCGCGGCAACGCGCGCTTCCTCGGCCTCGATCTTGCCGCCGCGGGTCCGCATGTCGACAACGACGATTTCGTTGCCGATTCCGTTCATCTTAACAAAGGCCTGATTGGCGAGCGCGCCCATGCGGTTTTTGCCCGGGTTTCGCCCGCTTTATATGGCCAATACACGCGAATTGACCAGTGGCCATGCTAGGGTTGGTTATGGTGCTGCCGGATCGCCGCAATCGACGGAGAACAGTGATGTCCATGTTTGCCCGGATCGTTATCGCGTTGGCGTTCGTCCTCGCCGTCGGCCCGGCTTCGGCACAAAGCCCTGCGCAGGATAAGCCCAGTGCAAATCAGCCGCCGCCAGCACCCCCTGGTGCGAAGCCGTCCGCGCCTTCGCCCCTGCAGCCGGGGGATGCTTTTGGCGAGCAGGTGACGCTGCCGGAGCGAACGATTGTTTATATGAAAGGCCACACCAACTGGGACAATGCCTTCGACACGTTGGTGGATGTCTTCAAATCCCTACAGGACTATCTGGACAAGCAGGACGTAAAGCCGTCCGGTCCTGCCATCACGATCTACACACAGACCGACGACACCGGATTCTCGTATCAAGCGGGCCTGCCAATCGTGCAAACGCCCAAGGATGCACCAAAGGGCGACATTGCCGTCGGGCCAATGCCTTCTGGCAAGGCGCTCAAGTTTGTCCATCGCGGCTCCTATGACGCGATGGATTCAACTTATGAGGCGATCACCAACTACCTCGACGACAAGCAGCTCGAGGCCAAGGACCTGTTCATCGAGGAATACACAACGGATCCGGTGAAGACGGCGCCCGACAAGCTCGTGATCAATGTATTTGTGCCGGTGAAGTGATGTCCGTCTGGCGCGTGCTGTTGGTTTTGCTTGCTGCTGCGTTCACACTCGGGCCAGTGCTGGCCGCGGAAAAGACCGTAACGGTGACCGGCGAGGCAACGGTCGGCGTCGCGCCCGATACCGCGATAATTCGCATCGGCGTCAGCAGCCAGGAGAAAACTGCGCGCGAAGCGGGCGAAGCAAACGCAAGGCAGATGACGTCAGTACTGGCTGCTATCAAGGCCAGCGGCATCGCCGAGCGCGACATTCAGACTTCGCGGCTATCACTTCAACCGCAGTATGATCCGAACAAAGGCGGGACCGCCCGCCTGACCGGCTTCCAGGCGACCAATCAGGTCACAGTCAGAATTCGCGATATCGATTCGTTGCCCGCCGTGCTCGATCGCGCCATCGCTGCGGGGGCGAACGAAATGTCAGGCATTGAATTCGTGGTCTCGGAGCAATCGAAGCTCCTCGACCAGGCCCGCGACGATGCCATCGCCGATGCGAGGCGCAAGGCGGAGCTTTATGCAAAGGCCGCCGGAGCGAAGCTGGGACACGTGGTCTCGATCAGCGAGGAGGGCCCTGCCCCACCGCAGCCGCGGCCAATGCAAGCGGTGCGCGCCGGTGCAGTTCCGGTCGCTCCGGGAGAGCAGACACTGAGGGCGATCGTTAGCGTCAGTTACGAATTGACGCCTTGAATCCGCGCCTTGACTTAGCCACACCCCAACCTTAGGTTCCGCGCGTTCTCGATAGAGACGTGCAATTTAACCGCCGCCCGGTCCATGAGAGACCGGAGGCCACCGCCCGACAGCGCGATGCGCCCTCGGGCGCAAAGGTGTTTTTGGACTGATGTTCGACAGCCTGTCGGAAAGACTCGGTGGCATTCTTGACCGCCTGACCCGCCGCGGGGCGCTGAGCGAAGAGGATGTCGACGCCGCTTTGCGCGAAGTGCGCCGTGCGTTGCTCGAGGCCGATGTCGCGCTTGACGTTGCGCGCAGTTTTACCGAAGGCGTGAAAAAACAGGCGGTCGGCATCGAGGTGATGAAATCGGTCACGCCTGGCCAGATGGTGGTCAAGATCGTACATGACCAGCTGGTCGCGACACTGGGCGCCGACAGCCAGGGCATCGACCTTCACGCCGCGCCCCCCATTGCCATCATGATGGTGGGCCTTCAGGGCTCTGGCAAGACGACCACCACCGCGAAGCTCGCTAGGCGTCTGAATGACAGGCAGCACCGCAAGGTGCTGATGGCTTCGCTCGACGTGCGGCGTCCGGCGGCAATGGAGCAGCTCGCCGTTCTCGGCCGCGACGCGCAAATTGACACGCTGCCTGTGGTCGACGGGCAGACGCCGTCGCAAATCGCGCGGCGTGCAATCGGGGCTGCAAAACTTGGCGGCTACGATGTCGTGATGCTCGATACCGCCGGCCGCACCACGCTTGATGACGCGATGATGAGCGAAGCAACCGAAGTCAAGCGCTCGGTCAATCCGCACGAGGTACTCCTGGTCGCCGATGCCCTGACCGGCCAGGATGCCGTCAATCTCGCGCGCTCATTCGATGAACGCGTGGGCCTGACCGGAATCGTGCTCACTCGCGTCGACGGTGACGGCCGTGGGGGCGCGGCACTGTCCATGCGCGCCGTGACGGGAAAGCCAATTAAACTGATCGGCACTGGCGAAAAACTCGATGCGCTTGAGGATTTCGATCCAACCCGCATTGCCGGCCGAATCCTCGGGATGGGCGATATCGTCGCCCTGGTTGAGAAAGCAGCCGCCAATATCGATGCCGAGAAGGCGATGCGGGTCGCCGAGAAGATGCGCAAAGGCGCATTCGATCTCGCCGACTTGCGCGATCAGCTTGTGCAAATGCAGGGCATGGGTGGCTTGGGCGGTTTGATGGGCATGCTGCCAGGCATTGGCAAGCTGAAGAACCAGCTTGCCAATGCCAATATCGATGAAAATGTCATCAAGCGTCAGATCGCGATCATCGACTCGATGACTCCCAAGGAGCGGCGCAACCCGGACATTCTCAAAGCCAGCCGCAAGCGGCGGATCGCAGCCGGGTCAGGCACGACCCCGGAGGCGATCAATAAGCTCCTGAAGATGCATCGCGGCATGGCGGACATGATGAAGATGATGGGCGGTGCCAAGCGTGGACCGCTTGCAGGTCTTGCCCAGGCCATGGGGATAGGCAGCGCCATGCCGTCACCGGAACAGCTGGCGGAGATGGCAAAGAACGTGCCTGGCGGACAATTGCCTCCTGGCATGCCCGGACTGCCGCCGACCATGCCGAAACTCCCGAACACGCCGGGTCTGCCGGGCCTTGGTGGAAAATTTCCTGGATTGCCTGGCGGTCTGCCGCCGGGCTTCGGAAAAAAGAAATGATCAACGATCAATAGAGTGAGAAAGGACTGAAGATGTCTCTTGTTATTCGTCTTGCCCGCGCCGGCACCAAAAAGCGCCCGATCTATCACGTGGTAGTCGCTGACAATCGCGCTCCGCGCGATGGCCGCTTCATCGAACGGCTCGGCTATTTCAATCCGCTGCTGCCGAAGGAAAAGACCGAGCGTCTCAGGCTCGATCTCGAAAAAGTGCAGGCCTGGATGAAGAAGGGTGCGCAGCCATCGGATCGCGTCATGCGTTTCCTCGATGCCGCTGGGATTATGAAACGGCCAAAGCGCAACAATCCGGAAAAGGCGATCCCGCGCAAGGAACGCAAGGCCAAGGAAGAAGAAGCCGCGAAGGCTGCTGAAGGCGGCGCCAAGCCGGCCGCCAAGGCAGAGAAGCCCGCCGACGCCGCCGCGCCGGCCGCGAGCTGACACTCGTAACGTCGCGCCGTGGCCGGCCGTGTCTGCGTCGCCCGCATCGGCGCTGCGCATGGCGTGCGCGGCGAAGTGAAGCTTTGGTCCTTCACGCAAGACCCGGCCGCGGTCGCAAGCTACGGTCCGCTGGAAACTCAAGACGGCGCGCGACGCTTCGAGATCGAGGCGCTTCGTCCGGCGAAGGATCATTTTGTAGCTCGCATCGCCGGTGTTGCCAGTCGGGACGCCGCGGAGCAGCTGCGGAATCTTGATCTGTACATCCCGCGCACGCGGCTTCCGGACATCGAGGAAGTTGATACGTTCTATCATGCCGACCTGGTTGGGCTGGACGCCGTGACGCCAGAGGGCACCCAGGTCGGCACGGTGCATGCGCTCCATAATTTTGGCGCCGGCGACATCATCGAGATCATGCCGCTCGGAGGTGGCGAGCCATTGATGCTGCCATTCAACGAAACGACTGTGCCGAAGATCGATCTCGAAGCGAGACAAGTCGTAATTGTACCGCCTACCGAAATTGAAGCGCAGGACAACTGAGTATGTGGCGCGCGAACCCAATTCCGTTCATTCCCGCGCAAGCGGGAATCCACACTTTTGATAAATGGCATTTTGGCTTCTGGGTCCCCGCTTTCGCGGGGGCGAACGGGGACTGACGATGTGGCGTGCGAGCGTTTTGACCATTTTTCCCGAGATGTTTCCGGGGCCGCTGGCGCAAAGCCTCGCCGGCAAGGCACTTGCTTCGGGAGTCTGGTCGCTCGACACCGTCGACATACGCGCGCATGCCCCCGACAAGCACCGCACTGTCGATGATACGCCGGCGGGCGGCGGACCCGGCATGGTCATGAAGGCGGACGTGCTGGCGCGCGCGCTTGATTCCGTTCCGCACGACACGAGGCCGCGCCTGCTGATGAGTCCACGTGGCACGCGCCTTACCCAATATCGTATCGCAGAGCTCGCGCGCGGGCTGGGAGCCGTCGTCGTCTGCGCCCGTTTTGAGGGTATCGACGAACGGCTCATCAAGGCGCGCAGAATGGAGGAAGTCTCGCTCGGCGATTTCGTGCTCTCGGGCGGCGAGATCGCCGCACTGGCGCTGCTCGACGCTTGCGTGAGGCTCTTGCCGGGCGTCATGGGCAAGGAAGCGTCTGCCGCAGAAGAAAGCTTTGCCGACGGACTGCTTGAATATCCGCAATACACCCGGCCGCCCGTCTTCGAAGGAGAACCGATCCCGGAGGTGCTTACCTCGGGTGACCACAACAAAGTGAGAGCCTGGCGCCGCGCCGAAGCCGAGCGACTGACCTCCGAGCGGCGTCCGGACCTCTGGGCGGCGTACCAGGCCCGCAAAACGCCCAAAAAACCGCCCTGAATCCAAAGGGTGACAAGCGGAAAGCTTTGTAATACAAGCTGCGCCAACCCATTCAGACCAGATCAGAACCGCGCGCCGGTTGCTGGCGCTGCCGACGGAGAATCCATAATGGACATCATTCAGGAGCTCGAGAAAGAGCAGATCGAGAAGCTTTCGGCCGGGAAGGAAATTCCCGACTTTCAGCCGGGCGACACGCTTCTCGTCAACGTCAAGGTGATCGAAGGCGACAAAGCCCGCGTGCAGGCCTACGAAGGCGTTTGCATCGGCCGGTCAGGCCGCGGCATCAACGAAAACTTCACCGTACGCAAGATCTCCTACGGCGAAGGGGTCGAGCGCGTGTTCCCGCTTTACTCGCCGATGATCGATTCGATCCGAGTCGTGCGCCGCGGCAAGGTGCGGCGCGCCAAGCTCTACTACCTGCGCGGGCTGCGCGGCAAAAAAGCGCGCATCTCCGAGGCGCAGGGTGCCGGCGGTCCCGAAGGCGCTGAAGTGGCGCCAAAATAGTTCAGACCATCTACGACATGCGAAGGGGCCGCATGCGGCCCCTTTTTCTGCGATCCGTCGATTCGTTGTCGAAGGCGGATCGATTGGCTATATAACGCCCATGGTTTCCAGAGCTCAGCGGATCATCCTGGTCGATCACAGGCGGTTGCCGTGGCGATTTTTCGGCCGGCTGACAGCCGTGCAGACGGGACTTTAATCGGCCACGAAGGTTGCGAGCCGATTTCCTTCACTCTGAGCAAAGTTATCAAGCCATGAAACCGCGTACGCTCTACGACAAAATCTGGGACGATCACCTGGTGGACGAACAACCGGATGGCACCTGCCTGATCTACATCGATCGCCATCTGGTGCATGAAGTTACCTCGCCGCAGGCCTTTGAAGGTCTGCGCGCAGCGGGCCGCAAGGTGCATGCGCCGGACAAGACTCTGGCCGTTGTCGATCACAACGTGCCGACGACCGACCGTACCAGGCCCAATCCCGATCCGGAAAGCGCCGAGCAGATCGCTACCCTGGCGAAAAATGCCAAAGACTTCGGGATCGAATATTTCAACGAGTTCGATAAGCGTCAGGGCATTGTTCACATCATCGGGCCCGAACAGGGCTTCACATTGCCCGGCACGACGATTGTGTGCGGCGACAGCCACACCGCGACGCATGGCGCGTTCGGCGCGCTCGCCTACGGAATCGGCACATCGGAAGTCGAGCACGTGCTGGCAACGCAGACACTGATCCAGAAGAAGTCAAAGAACATGCGCGCCGTCGTCGATGGCAAATTGCCCACGGGCGTGACAGCCAAGGATATCATCCTGGCGATCATCGGCGAGATCGGTACTGCCGGCGGGACAGGCTACGCGCTGGAATATGCAGGTGAGGCGATCCGTTCGATCTCGATCGAAGGGCGCATGACCATCTGCAACATGTCAGTGGAGGGCGGCGCCAAGGCCGGTTTCATCGCACCCGACGAAAAAGCTTTCACCTATCTTAAGGACAAGCCGAAGGTGCCCAAGGGCAAGGCCTGGGACGAGGCCATGCGCTATTGGGAAACATTGCGTTCCGACGACGGCGCGCATTTCGATCGCGAAATCCGTCTCGACGCGGCGAAGCTTCCGCCGCTGGTCACCTGGGGCACCAGCCCGGAGCAGGTGACCTCGATCACCGGCAAGGTGCCTGTGCCGTCCGAAATTCAGGACGAAAAGAAGCGCGCTGCTGCCGAACGCTCGCTCGACTACATGGGCCTCAAGGGCGGCGAAAAAATCACTGACATCCGGCTCGACCGCGTATTCATCGGCTCATGCACCAATTCGCGCATCGAGGACCTGCGCGAAGTCGCGCGCATCGTCGACGGCAAACGGGTCAATGCGAACGTCAATGCCATGATCGTGCCCGGATCAGGCCTGGTGAAGCTGCAGGCGGAAGCGGAAGGTCTCGACAAGATTTTCAAAGCTTCCGGGTTTGAATGGCGCGAGCCAGGTTGTTCGATGTGCCTTGCGATGAATCCGGACAAGCTTGCGCCGGGGGAGCGCTGCGCCTCGACTTCGAACCGCAATTTTGAAGGTCGCCAGGGCTATAAGGGCCGGACTCACCTTGTGTCGCCCGCGATGGCCGCCGCGGCTGCGATCTCCGGACATTTCGTCGACGTTCGGAACTGGAAATAGCGCCGCGGAGAAGCGAATGTCGAAGGCCCGCATCGGCGGGCCTTTTCCACCTCGGACCTAGTATTCCCACCAGCAGTACATTTGCGGGACGATCACCGGACCGCTGACGCGGTATTCTCTCGCCAGCCATGCGCGGCATTGCCGGACGGCATTGGGCGGCAAGGAGACCCGGCGGCGGTATATGGTGACGCGCGGACGCCGCGTCTGTGCCGACAAATCCTGGATCGGGGTTGGGGCGTAGCCGGCGCACGACACATTGGGCTCTGACCAACGTTTACCGCAGCTGGCCGAATCGGCCGATGCCGGCGTAACTGCGGCAAGGACAAAGCCGCAAATCAACCCGAGTGGCACCAAACCGGCCGCAGACCTGAGCATCGTCGATTCCGTCCCCAATGATCAAACGTCGCGCATTCGGGGGCGTGCAGTCAACGGCTTGGTTGGCGTGAAAACCTCCCCTACAACACCGTCATGCAGGCCCAAGCCAATTGGCGAACCTCCGCGGCACCTTCCCTGGGCGACATCGAAGGTTTGGCCCAGGAGGCTTACGCCCGCCTGCCTGAACATTTTCGAAAACTGTGCCAAAGCCTTGTCATCCGGGTTGAGGACTTCCCCACCTCCGAGGTCCTCGATTCGATGCAGGCTGAGAGCGAATTCGACCTGTTGGGGCTGTTCCAGGGGGTGGGCATGCCGTTCCAGTCGGAGAGCGCGCCGGAACTGATGCCCAATATGATCTGGCTCTATCGCCGTCCAATCCTCGACTATTGGGCCGAACACCAAGACACGCTGGGTGAAATCGTTACCCACGTCCTGGTGCACGAGATTGGCCATCATTTCGGGCTGTCGGATGAAGACATGGAGGCCATCGAAGCTAGCGTGGAATAGACTCGAATCGCCAAAATCGATGATGCCCATTCAAAATTCGAATTGGCCGGCACGCGACAGCCAGATCAGCATACGACGCAAGGGAGGCTCGCCATGATCGTGACCGTCTTTCGCTCGCGCCTGATGCCAAACGTGCGCGATGAATATGTCGCCCTGGTCGACCGCATGATCGAACTGGCCAAAACTATGCCCGGATACATCTCGCACAAAGGTTTTTTTGCCGATGATGGCGAGCGGGTGACGATCGTCGAGTTTGAGCATGAGGAAGGCATGCGGGCCTGGCGTATGAATCCGGAACACCGCGCCGCGCAGAAAAAAGCGCGTGAAATTTACTATTCCGAGTACAGCGTGCAAATCTGCGACCTGGTGCGGGAATCCAGGTTCAAGCGTGATGAACGCGCCTCCGCCTGAATCTTCAAGACGCCCGGCGCTTGTCTTTCCTGCTCGGCGGCGGTGGCGGGTTATTTCGCTCGCATATCCCGCTGAAGGTTCCGGCAACGATCAGGCACTGCCTGGCCGAATAAAATCGGCAATTGGCGCTCGTCGCGCCAAAGTCGCGGTAGCACCAGGTCCCATCATTGTATGCACTTGCTGGGGTCACGAACCAAAGAACCAGAAGTAGCGTGGCCATCAAAATATGCATATCTGATCTCCAACCTTGGACCTGCTATTGACCAGAACACCGGACCTTCTATGAAACAGAACCATTCCAAACTGGCTTGCAGGTGACGCCGGAGAAAACCATGGAAAAATTCACCACCCTCGAAGGCGTCGCCGCGCCGCTGAATATCATCAATGTCGACACCGACATGGTGATTCCGAAGCAATATCTGAAGACGGTCAAGCGTACCGGGCTCGGCAAGGGCCTTTTCTCCGAGCAGCGCTACAAGGACGATGGCAGCGAAAATCCGGGGTTCGTGCTCAACAAGCCGGCCTATCGCAAGGCCAAGATCCTGGTTGCGGGAGACAACTTCGGCTGCGGCTCCTCGCGCGAGCACGCGCCGTGGGCGCTGATGGATTTCGGCATCCGCTGCGTCATCTCAACCTCGTTCGGCGACATCTTCTACAATAACTGCTTCAAGAACGGGCTGTTGCCGATTCGCGTGTCGCCGGAGGATCTTGAGAAACTGTTCGACGATGCCGCCCGCGGTGCCAACGCAACGCTAACAATCGATCTTGAAAAGCAGGAAATCCGTGGACCGGACGGCGGCGTCGTCCATTTCGAGATCGACCCGCACCGCAAGCATTGCCTGCTCAATGGCCTCGATGACATCGGGCTGACGCAGCAGAAGCAGGGCAAGATCGAAAGCTTCGAGCAGAAGGCCGCCGCCGCGCGCCCGTGGCTGTAGCCGACGTCAGGCCGCCTCGACGTGAACGATGTCGTAAAGGCACGGCTCGATGTCGTCGGCAATCTTTCCAAATTGCGGCCACTTCTTGCGGAACTCCGGCGAGTGGTGTGCGGCTGCGAGTGAATCCGCATCGCGCCACTGCACGTAGTTGACAACGTGGCTGCCATCCTTGCTGCGATGCAGAGCAATGGAAACGAACCCGGGCTGCGTCGCCATGAAGCGCGCGCGCTCGGTCATGAGATTGAGCACCTCATCCTGCTTGTCGGGCGTAAACTTCACTGTCGTGATTTGGGTGACAACGCGATTGCCTTCCTGAATTTCGGCCATGGCAAAATCCCTCCGCGAGATACGCAGCGACAACGCGCGACCTGCTGAAGGGTTCGTCATGCAAGCGGGCGGCATGAGCCCGCGTGCCGATCGGTGAATGTGCTAAGCCACCCGAGCTTTGAGGGCGAAACCTCAATCTTCGCCTTCCTCGCCCATTTCGCCGATGTGATGTTGCGCGTAAAGCTCGAGGCCAAGCTTGCCGACGAGATCGAGCTGGGTTTCGAGGAAATCGATGTGGTGTTCTTCATCCGACATCAGCTTCTCGAACAGATCGCGTGTTACGTAATCCTTGACGGCGTGACAATGCGTTGCGGCTTCCTGGTAGAGCGCGCGGGCCGACATCTCCGCCGCGAGATCGCAGTCAAGGACCTCCTTCACGTTCTGTCCGATGTGCAGCGGATCGAGCACCTGCATATTGGGAAAACCATCGAGAAAAATGATGCGCTCGACCAGCTTGTCGGCATGCTCCATCTCCTCGATCGATTCCTTGCGCCATTGCTTTGCCAGGTCCTTGTATCCCCAATTGTCGAGCAGCCTGTAATGCAGCCAGTATTGGTTGACGGCGGTCAACTCATGGCGAAGTGCCTTGTTGAGGAATTCGATGACCTTCGTGTCACCTTTCATAACCGGCTCCTGTCGGGGGCACTAAACTAACGTCCACGCCCTACCGCAACGCTAGCAAAAAATTGCGGACCGCTGCCAGAGCCGGCGCGCTCGCGCACATCTACAGGCGATGGTTGTTAAAGCGCATCCGCAGCGTGCATCGCGCACGCGCAACCGACCGGGCAGCCGACCTTCGCGCCATTAAGCGTTTCGTCGATGATCTTGCGAATGGTGCGAGCGCACCGCCCACATTGCGCGCTGCAGCCAAGACAACCATAAACATGGCTTGTCGACCGTCGCGCCGAGGCGTTCGCCGCGCTTCGCACTTCTTGGTCGCTCAATACGTTGCAGGAACAAACAATCATCAGGCACCTTATTTGGGTATTCGCTACCGGGTGCGTGCAACGGAGTCAAAATAAAACTGCTTTTTAAAAACGTTCTAAAGTGTTGGCCAAAAAGTGTTTTTTGTAGTCTGGAAGATCCCGGTACCGCTGAGTTTTTCGAAAAACCTCAGGCTGACCGCGCGATGGCCTCTGCAATCGCGACCGTTCGCCGCGCCATCTCGGCATGCAACCGCTCGACCATGCGGCCATCGATCGAGACTACGCCCCTGCCCTTGTTCTCCGGCAGATCGAACGCCGCGATAATCTTGCGCGCCTGTTCGACCTCGGCCGGCGTTGGCGAAAACGCTTTATTGCACGGCTCGATCTGGCTCGGGTGAATGAGCGTCTTGCCGTCGAATCCGAGTTCGACGCCCTGGGCGCATTCCGCCGCAAAGCCATCGGTATTTCCGATGTCGTTGTAAACGCCATCGAGAATCTCGATGCCATAAATGCGCGCGGCCGCCACGCACATCGAGAGCCATGCCAACATCGGGGTCCTCCCGGGTACAAGACTCGCGCGCGTGTCCTTGGCGAGATCGTTGGTGCCCATCACGAAGCCGGAAAGCCGAGTTTCGGAATCGCTAGCTGCCCGGGCGATCGAGAGGATGTTGAAAATGGCGAGCGGCGTCTCGATCATCGCCCAGACCCGGGTCTTGTGGTTGGCCGCCATATCGAGCAGCCGGCGGCCGATCAGTTCCAGCGTGTCGGCGTTCGAGACTTTCGGAATCAGAATTGCGTCGGGCGCGGCGTGAGCGGCGGCGGCAAGATCGTCGGCATGCCACGGCGTATCGACCCCATTGACGCGGATAAAGACGTCGCGCGCACCAAAGCCGCCGACTTTCACCGCATTGATCACCTGTTGTCGGGCAGCTTCCTTGGCTTCGGGCGCCACCGAATCCTCAAGATCGAGGATCAGCCCATCGGTGGGCAGTGTCTTTGCCTTTTCGAGCACGCGGGCATTGGATCCCGGCATGTAAAGGACACTGCGGCGTGGGCGGATCGTCATCGGGTCTGGCCTCCCCTGCTCGTGCCCAGCCTACCGTTGGAGCAATGCACGTGCCACTGTTGGCCGATGGGTGAACCCGCAACAGACTTATGGATGGCTGGCGTCGATGGTTGCCCGGGCGGCTGGATTGCGGCTTTCATCCGACCGACAGGCAACGATTTCGTCGTCGCCGTTTATCCAAGCTTTGCCGACGTGCTTGTCGCGCTACAGGCACCGGCGATCGTCGCGATCGACATCCCGATCGGCTTGCCTGAACGCGCGAGCCACGGCGGACGCGCTGCCGAGAACGCCGTAAGGCCGTTGCTTGGGCAGCGCCAATCGTCAGTATTCTCGGTTCCTTCGCGAAACGCGATCTACGCGCCAGATTACGGGGCCGCGTGTGACGCCGCGCTAGTCACCTCGGAACCGCCGCGCAAAGTGTCCAGGCAGTTGTTCAACATTGCACCGAAGATCCGGGAGGTCGATGCAATCCTGCGCGCCGATCCAGAACTCGCGACGCGTGTTTTCGAGGTCCATCCGGAATTGGCGTTCTGGCGGCTGAACGGCGAGCGACCGCTTGCAGAGGCAAAAAAAATAAAAAGTCGGCCTTACGAGCCTGGCCTCATTTTGCGGCGGAAACTCTTGGCTTTTGCCGGCCTACCGTCCGATTTGACCCATGCAGCACCGCCGAAGGGCGCGGCCGCTGACGATCTAATCGACGCCCTCGCCTGCGCTGCCATAGCGCGGCGCATTCATGCCGGACAGGCGCAGCGTTTTCCCGATCCACCGCCGCTCGACCGCCACGGATTGCCAATGGCAATCTGGGCATGATTGTGTGAACCCTTGTGTTTCCCTTGCAGCGGCGTGCCATGCCATTTCCTCAACAATTGATCGACGGATACCGCGCTTTTCTCATTGGCCGGCTTCGTCACGAACAAGACCGGTATCGAAGCCTTGCCGAAAGCGGGCAGTCGCCGCAGATCATGGTGATCGGCTGCTGCGACTCGCGGGTATCCCCTGAAGTCATTTTTGATGCGCGTCCAGGCGAATTGTTCGTCGTTCGCAACGTGGCCAACATTGTGCCGCCCTATGCTCCGGACGAGCGTGCCCACGGCGTTTCGGCCGCGCTCGAATTTGGCGTCGGCGCCCTCAAAGTCAGGCACATCGTCGTGCTCGGGCACGCGCAATGCGGTGGCATCAAGGCTTTCGCCGAAGATGCCGAGCCGCTGTCGCCCGGCGATTTCATCGGAAACTGGATGAAGCTGATGGCCCCGGCAGCAGAAAAAGTGGGGCCGCGCGGGCAATTGTCCCCGGCAGACTATCTGCGACGGCTCGAGCAGGCGAACATCGTCAACAGCCTTGATAACCTAATGACCTTCCCACGCCTGCGTAGACTGATCGAACGCAGCGAGGTCATGATTCATGGCTCATACTTCGGCGTCGCAACCGGTGAGCTGTCGGTGCGTGACCCGGCGACTGGAAAATTCACCCAGGTCGCCAGTGACGATTATGCGCGGATGTTCGCACAGCCCCGCTTCTGACAGCCAGAAAGCGATCCGCCTACGCCGCCCGGCGCTTCGCCTGGATCAGCTTGCGATTGACCAGGCATTCGGCGATCTGGATCGCGTTGAGCGCTGCGCCTTTGCGCAGGTTGTCCGATACGATCCACATCTGTAGTCCGTTTTCGATCGTCGCATCCTCTCGGATGCGGCTGATATAGGTCGCATCTTCGCCGACGCACTCATAGGGAGTGACGTAGCCGCCGTCCTCGCGCTTGTCGATAACGAGGCAGCCCGGGGCGGTGCGCAAAATCTCTCGCGCCTCGTTGGCGGTGATCGGCTGCTCAAACTCGATATTGACGGCTTCCGAATGGCCGACAAATACCGGCACGCGAACGCAGGTGGCGGTGAGCTTGATCTTGGGATCGAGAATCTTTTTTGTCTCGACCACCATTTTCCATTCTTCCTTGGTGTATCCGTCCTCCATGAAAGCATCGACGTGCGGAATCACGTTGAATGCGATCCGCTTGGAAAATTTCTTCGCCTCTACTTCATCAAGCGTGAACACCGCCTTGCTCTGCGAGAACAGCTCATCCATCGCTTCCTTGCCGGCGCCGGAAACAGATTGATATGTCGCGACCACGACACGCTTGATCCTCGCCCTGTCGTGCAGCGGCTTGAGCGCGACAACGAGTTGCGCAGTCGAGCAATTTGGATTGGCGATGATGTTTTTCCTAGCAAAGCCGGACACTGCGTCGGCGTTCACCTCGGGCACAATCAGCGGCACATCCGGGTCCATGCGCCAGGCCGAGGAATTGTCGATAACAACAACACCCTGCGCGGCAATCTTCGGCGACCATTCCTTTGACACCGCACCGCCCGCCGACATCAGACAGATGTCGACGTCCGAGAAATCGAAATGATCGATCGCCTTGACCTTGAGCGTCTTGTCGCCGAACGAGCAATCAACGCCCTGGCTTCGTCGCGATGCCACAGCGACAACCTCATCGGCGGGGAAATTGCGCTCGGCCAGAATGTCGAGCATCTCACGCCCGACATTACCGGTAGCGCCCACCACAGCGACCTTGTAACCCATCGTTAACGCTCCGCAGTAATTACCGTTCAGCGGCCGGCCAAGTGCAACCGGATGGCAGCGCTTCTAAGCGAGAAAGGCGTTCAACACAACGGTTTCCACCAGCTAGCCTTGTATGCACCCGGCCCTGCGCTCATGGCGCGACGAACTGTCTTTCCGCCTCGTGCGCTTTCTCGCGTATTTGGGTGGTGCCGCGGTTCTTTCCACCGTGGCCTCGCATCTTTTTCAATCGCCGAAAGTGATGGGTGCGATCACTCCCGTGCATCCCCCGGAATGGATCGACGTTGAGCGTCCATTCCCTGCCTTTGCACTGTCGATCCCCGAGGCAGCAGACGCGCTGGCGAATTACGCTGTTCGCCGTCATGCCGGGGGCGGCGGCCGAAAGGACATCCTTGCATTGGGAGAACCCGACGGCGCCTTGCCCTATCTGCAGGTCGAAATCTATCGCGCCGGGTCCGAGATTGTTGGCTTCGATGATCCAAAAACAGAAATCATCGCCAATGCGCGTGCACTTGAGCCCATTCATATAATCCCGCTGGGGGAACCGCTGCCCAGCAAATTCGGCCCATTGACGCTCGTGTCCTTCATCGCCACTAAAAGCACACAACGCAGCTGCCTCGCCTTCGTGCGCGCCTACAGCGATCCGCGCGTGCAGCTGTCAGGGTGGTTCTGCCAGGGCGGAGCGGAATTCATCGAACAAAGCACGCTGGCCTGCGCGCTTGATCGTCTGACGCTCCTTGCGGCGGGCAGCGAACCCAAACTGGGCGCCTTGTTTGCCCAGGCTGAACTCAATCGCAGCTTTTGTGGCCAACGCGATCCAATCCTCGCCGCCACGCCCAAATATCATCTACTCTGGAAGGCGCTCGCCAAAAAGCCGGAGTTCCGCCGCTCCGAACGCTAGAGGTGGCGGGTCAGCGTTTGAGAAATGGATTCTGCCAACCACCCGTCGGCGCGCGTGGCGGATACGTCGTCTCGAGATAATTCAGCACCAGTTCGCGGTCTCTGCCTTCCAGGTTGGGCATGCCGTGCTTCGCTGTCATAACCGCGAGCGTCTCTTCCCATTGCCGGCGATTCATGCCTTGCGCAGCAACCAGCTTGAAACCATGACATGCGGTACAAGAATAGAACGTTTCGTCGCGTCCTGGTCCCGCGGGAAATTCCTCCGGGCTTTCATCGCGCGGAATGAACTTCTGCGCTTGAGCGAGGCCAACCGCCAAGATGAGAAGTGCGGCCACGAGAAACAAAGACCTTAGTCGCCACATGGACAGACGTGCGACTCACCCAACCAGCACCGCAATGCGGTGCATTGGATTGCCGCCGTAGCCTTGCGGATTCCAGAAACCCGCTACATGTGGCTGCATGATGCCGCGGGAATCGGTACCCCGCGTCCAGATCTCGAAATAGCCGTCGGAAGGCAATTTCACCGTCGCGGTCCAGCGCTGCCAATCGTATTTGTTCTTCGGATTTTCAATTTTGGCCTTAGTCCAGGTCGAACCGAAGTCGCTGGAGATGTCCACTTGCTTGACCGTGTAGTCGCCGGCCCAGGCGGCGCCCCGTAATTGCACCTCCTTCGTTCCTGCCGGCAATTTTGCACCATTCGCCGGGTTGGTGATAATCGATCGGACCGGCATCGATTCAAGATCGCGGAAATTGCTTTCATCAGGTTTGTCGCCCGGAATCATTGGCTTGATGGCAACGCGATACGATGTCTGTCCCATGCCGGGACCGTCGTGATATTTGTCGCGCACCCAGATGCGGTTGAGCCACTTCGCCGAGACCGAGCCCGGCCAACCCGCGATCACAAGGCGCACCGGGAAGCCGTGGATGTTCGGCAAGGGCTGGCCGTTCATCGCCCAGACAATCAGGTTGTTCTCATCCATCAACTTCTTGATCGGCACGCCGCGCGAGAGCGCCGGCTTGCTGGCATCGCCTGACAGGTGCGGGTCGGCGCCGTAGTGACCGCTAAAGACAGCGGAGGGCTTTACCCCTGCTGCCTTGAGCACATCGGTCACGCGTACGCCGGTCCATTCCGCGCAACCCGCGCCGCCATTGGTCCATTGGTTGCCGCGCGCCTGCGGGGTAAAGAAGGAGCGCCCGTTGCCGCCGCATTCCAGCACCATGCGTCGCATCACCGGCTTGAACTTCGCCTTCAGATCGCCAACCGCCAGCTCAAGCTTTTGGTTGACCTCCCCATCGATAGTGATTTTCCACTTATCGGCGTCCTTGGTCTCCTCCGGAATCTGACCGTTGTTGCGAATGTAAAATTTGTCGGTGGGCGTGGTCGCATCGTCGAGCAGGCTTTCAGGCGTCTCTGCCACGAGCGGCTTTTCGCCGAGTAAAACCAGCTTCTCATTCTTGCCCGGAAATTTGAGGAATTGCGGCGCCTTTGGTGTAGCTGGTGTCGAGGCAGGAGGGGGCGCGGCAGTTTGCGCCATGGCGGCCGGAATCAATCCGGCCGGCATGTCATCCGAATATGGAATTGTGGCGCCGACGGCCGCGCACATTGTTGCAAGTCCCGCTCCACCGAGAAATCCGCGCCGACTCGGCCCGGTCTCTCGTCCGAAGACGAGAGCATCGGCTCTTTCGGGATCGTCGCGGTAAAGCTCCTCGATAGTACGTTCCCTATGCCCGGTCATGGCCGTCTCCCTCAACGTGGCGCTTCGCTAGAGAATTCTTCTGTTCGGAGGCCCTCGCATAGGACCAATGTTTCTTTTCAGGCTAGCGCCCGGTCCGGAAAAGGTCGAGGGTATTTGGCAACGTCCGCCACCACGCGCACCGCATGAGGATCTTTTCTTGGCCGATCTTGGCGATGGGCTTCGCTCACAAAGATGAATCTCAGGTCGCGGCTCGCCCCGACGACGCGGGCCTAAGGCAAATTTGTTGGCTCACTGAACCGGAATCAGGATAGCTAGTGTCAATGGCTGGTCGTCCGGGGCGTCGAGCGCCTGTTTACGAAAAAATATCGAGTATTTGGCCTGTTGCGTGAAACGGAACCCGGCTACACTGCGTTGCGATACTAGGCAAAAGGATCGAGGATTCCATGCGGATTAAAGCTGTCGGTGCAGCGTTCGTTCTGGTCGGAGCCTTGGCCTTGCCGGCTGGGCCGTCGGATGCCCAGACCAACCAGACCAAAAAAAAGCAAACGGTGGTCTACAATCGCGACCGCACCATTCAGATCAGCCGCGACGAAGATGGTCGCACGCGGACCCGCATCATCATTCAGAGACGCTCGTTCCTCGATCCCGGGACCGAAAGTCTGCCGGGCGACAACGTGCGCAATACCGGCTATATCGAGAATCCAAACCAACGCGCCGGAAGCGTGATCGATAATACGTCGGCAGGCCTCCTCAACACGCAATCGGCGCTTCCAGGGCCCTGGACCCTGCCGAGCAGGAATAATCCCTGGCTCGGATACTGAAACAAGAACGCGGCCACAGGCCGCGTTTTTCGTTCCGGATTTGGATTTGCCGATCGCCTAGGCAGCAAATCGCTCGAGTTCAGCCAGAATTGCCGAACCCATTTCAGAAGTTGTCACGACCTTAGTGCCCTCCGACTGGATGTCGGCGGTGCGCAGGCCCTTGGCGAGAGCGGCGGAAATAGCCTGATCGATCCAGTCGGCCTGCTTCCCGAGATTGAATGAATATCGCAACGCCATCCCGAAGGAAGCAATCATCGCGATCGGATTGGCGATGCCTTTTCCTGCGATGTCAGGCGCCGAACCATGGACCGGCTCATAGAGTGCCTTGCGCTTGCGAGTCTTGGGATCGACCTCCCCCAAGGATGCCGACGGCAACATCCCGAGCGAGCCGGTCAAGGTAGCGGCAATATCGGACAGCACGTCACCGAAGAGGTTGTCGGTGACGATCACATCGAATTGCTTGGGCCAGCGCACCAGCTGCATGCCGCCGGCATCGGCCAGCATGTGCTCGAGCTGCACGTCCTTGAACTCGCGCGCGTGCATCTGCGTCATCACCTCGTTCCACAGCACGCCCGTTTTCATGACGTTGCGCTTTTCCATCGAGGTGACCTTGTTTCGCCGCTTGCGGGCAAGCTCGCAGGCCACGCGGCCGATGCGCTCGATCTCGTAGGTGTCGTAAACCTGCGTATCGATCGCGCGCTTCTGCCCATTACCGAGGTCGGTGATCGTCTTCGGCTCCCCGAAATAGACGCCTCCCGTCAGTTCCCGCAAAATGATGATATCGAGGCCTTCGACGACTTCGCATTTCAGGGAAGACGAATCTGCCAGCGCGGGATAAACGATTGCCGGGCGGATATTGGCAAACAGCGCGAGGTCCTTGCGCAGCCGAAGCAACCCGGCCTCGGGCCGCACGTCGTAAGGCACCTTGTCCCATTTCGGTCCACCAACCGCACCGAAGATCACCGCGTCGGCGGATTTCGCTTTCTCCACGGTGGCATCGGTGATTGCGGTCCCATGCGCGTCGTAACAACAGCCCCCGACCAGCGCCTCTTCGGTGTTGAACCTCTCGGGGCCCTTTTCGTTGAAGAAATCGATGATGCGCCGCGCCTCGGCCATGACTTCGGGGCCGATACCGTCGCCGGGGAGAAGCAGGAGATTATGGGTCGCCATACGCCTCACCTCGCAGGAATTTGCTGCGCGGATTGCTAAAGCCTCGATGCAGGCTTGGCAACCGCCATGCATGAGCCGACACTGGACCAGTACGCCAATTGAGGAGAACTCGTGTCACCGGCCAAGCCCAAAGTTGTGATCATTGGGGCCGGCTTCGGCGGGCTTGAAGCAGCCAAGGCGCTCAAGCGTGCAACAGCCGATGTAATCGTCATCGATCGGCACAATCACCACTGTTTTCAGCCGCTGCTTTATCAAGTGGCAACCGCGGCGTTGTCGCCGGCTGATATTGCCTGGCCGATCCGCCACATCCTGCGCCCGCAGCGTAATGCCACTGTGCTGATGGAGGAAGTACAGGGCATTGATCCCGAAAAGAAAGTTCTTCATACGCAATACGGTGAAATAGCCTATGACTACCTGATCATCGCGACGGGCGCGACGCATTCCTATTTCGGTCACGACGAATGGTCGAAATTTGCGCCGGGCCTGAAACGCATCGAGGATGCAACACGCATCCGTCGCAGTATCCTAATCGCCTTCGAGCGGGCGGAGGTGACGCAGGATCAAGACCAGCAGCGGCGGCTGCTGACCTTCGTGATTGTCGGAGGCGGGGCCACCGGCGTCGAGATGGCCGGCGCGATCGCAGATGTTGCGGGGCAGACGCTTGCCGCGGATTTTCGTCGCATCGATCCACGCTCTGCGCGCATCGTGCTGGTCGAAGCAGGGCCACGGTTGCTGCCAACATTCCCGCCCAGCCTTTCGGACTATGCGCTGCGCACGTTGACGCGGAGCGGCGTGGAAGTGAAGACAGACACCCTCGTTACCAAGTGCGATGCAAATGGTGTCGATCTCAAAAACGGACGCATCGATGCCGACACTGTGATCTGGGCGGCAGGCGTAACGGCCTCGCCGGCGGTGCGTTGGCTCAATACGGAGGCCGATCGCGCCGGTCGGGTCAAAGTCGGGGCTGATCTGTCAGTGCCGGGCCATCCGGAGATTTTCGTCGTCGGCGATACGGCCGCGGTCACTGACAGCAAAGGGCAGCCGGTGCCGGGAATTGCTCCCGCAGCAAAGCAAATGGGCAAGTATGTCGGCAAACTGATTTCAGCCCGCATCGCGGGCCGCGAGTGGAAGAAGCCGTTTCGTTACATGCACCTCGGCGAGCTGGCAACAATCGGCCGCCGAGCCGCAGTGGTGAAATTCGGCGCACTTGAATTGAAGGGCTTCCTCGGTTGGCTGTTCTGGAGCCTGGCGCACATCTATTTTCTGATCGGCCTGCGCAACCGTTTCGTGGTCGCTTTCAACTGGTTCTGGGACTACATTACTTTCCAGCGAGGTGCGCGCCTGATCACCGACGTGCCCGACGGCAAGTGATCTGAGCCATCATCCACGGCACACTTGCCGCGAACGCACTCACGGCGCAAGCTTACCATCCATCAATCGGGAGATGATCATGAAGCACACTTGCAAATTGTTATGCGCTGCGCTCGTGACGTTGCCGCTTGCCGGGACGACAACGTCGACTGCCGCCGAGCTCGACCCGAAGGCAGTCGTCTTCAAGCTTCCCGATCAAATCCCCTGGGGGCCCGTCACTCCGGCCGGCAATCAACAAGCAGTGCTGTTCGGGGATCCAAGCAAGCCCGGGCTATACGGCGTCATGACCAAATGGCTGGCCGGCAATCACTTCAGCCGCCCGCATTTCCATCCCAATGACCGTTACATCACCGTGCTGTCAGGGACGTGGTGGGTCGGCAGCGGACCCGATTTCGATCCGGATAAATCCAGCGTGCCGATGCCGGCAGGCTCGGTCGTCACTCACTATGCCAAGCAGGTGCACTGGGATGGAGCCAAGGACACCGACGCCGTTCTTCTGATCGTCGGCGAAGGCCCGGCCACTTCGACACCGTTCGTGGCGGCACCCGCAGCTACAAACCGCTGAACCAGTTGTAGCCCTTGTCTTCCCAGTAGCCGCCCTTGTCGGTGTTGGTGACTTCCATCGCCACCACGTATTTCGGATTTTTGAAGCCCAGCTTGGTCGGCATCCGGATCTTCATCGGGAAGCCGTAGGCGCGAGGCAAGATCTCGTTGGCAAACTTGAACGTCATCTGCGTCTGCGGATGCAGCGCGGTCGGCATGTCAATGGTGTTGGTATAACCCTCCGCGCATTGGAACCAGACATACTTTGCACGCGTGTCCGCACCTATACGCTTGAGGAATTCCGACAAGGTCGTCCCTTGCCATGATCCGATCGCGCTCCAGCCTTCAACGCACACGTGCCGAGTAATCTGCGAGACTTCGGGAAGCGCATACAGCTCCTCAAGCGTCCAGGACTTCTTGTTATCGACCAGGCCGGCAACTTCCAGTTTGTAGGTCTTGCCATCGACGACAGGCGCCTCGTCCTCGTCATAGTAGCCATTGAACGGGAACGGCCTGGTGATCGCACTTTCGGGATAAGTCGGGGCGAGCTTGGTGGGGCTGAACAGCGCCGCCTGCGCGCCATCGTTGAACTCCGAAATCTTGCGCAGGACGTTTTCGGCGGTCTCGCCATCGATAATGTCGCAGCCCGTCAAGAAAGTAAGCGCGCCAAGGCTTGCTGCGCCGCGCAGAAAGCCGCGCCGGCTCGCATCCGGAATCAATTTCGCCGCATCCCTGATCAGGAGTTTCGGATCGACACCGGGAATGATCTTGCGTTGACGCATGTGTGTCTCCCTAGCGTCCGGTGATCATTGCGCGCAGACTCTTTGGCACGATCAATGCCAGCACGATATGCACGACGAGGAACCCGACAATCGCAACCATCGCGAAAAAGTGCACATAACGCGCGGCATCATATCCGCCGAACAACGCTGTCAGTTCCTGAAGCTGGATCGGCTTCCAGATCGCCAGCCCTGACAGCACGATGACGATGCCGGCCAGGAGCACGCCGGTATAAAGCAGCTTTTGTACGGCGTTGTAACGTGACAGATCGTCATGGGCGAGTTTGAACGTCAGTGCCGCTTTGAGGTCTGCGAACACCTCGGACGGGCGAATCGGAAAAAGTTTGCGGCGGAATCGTCCCGTGACGATGCCGAGAGTGACATAAATGATGCCGTTGATCACGAGTATCCACATGGCCGCGAAATGCCAGAGCAACGCGCCGGCCAGCCAGTTGCCAAGCGCAATCTGTCGCGGGAAGACAAAATCGAACAGAGGCGAGGCGTTGTATATCTGCCAACCGGACCCGATCATCACCAGTATCGCCAAGGCATTGATCCAGTGACAAACGCGTACCCAGCGCGGGTGAATCGTCGCGCGAGTCTCTGTCGTGGCGATTGTGGCGGTGGTCATTGCAATCGTGTCCCTGTCGGCTTCACTGGGAGTTACGGCGCGGCCGCGACAACGGATGCGCGCACCGGTCATTTTAGCCGATTTTTCAGTTCTTCATCGCTTCTCTCCTTTATCACGACGTCCGGACACATCCTCATCAGTTTAACGTTTGGGCAAGCTGGTGTTCGGCTCACGGTTTTGTGAGAATGAACGGGCCGGACTCCAGTCAATGGAAAGGTGAGTTAGTGACCGCGTCATCCTCCGCAAAAACGAGTCCCGGCAATTTCTTTGAAGATTTCAGGCTCGGCCAGACTATCCAGCACGCCACGCCGCGCACAGTTACTGTCGGCGACGTCGCACTCTACGATGCCTTGTTTGGATCACGATTCGCCGTGCAATCGGCCGACACCTTCGCAAAGGCAATCGGATATCCGCGGTCCCCGATCGACGACCTTCTTCTCTTTCACGTCGTATTCGGCAAGACCGTGCCCGATATCTCGCTCAATGCGGTGGCCAATCTGGGCTATGCCGACTGCAGGTTTCTAAAATCCGTTTATCCGGGCGCGACACTGCGTGCGGCCTCCGAGATCATCGGCTTGAAAGAGAATTCCAACAGGAAGACCGGCATCGTCCACGTGCGCTCGCGCGGCTTCGATGAATCCGGCGACGCCGTGATCGATTACGTACGATGGGTGATGGTGCGCAAGCGCAACGAGGCCGCTCCTGCGCCGGCTGAAACAGTGCCTGAACTTCCCAAGAGCGTGAGCCCCGCGCAGTTAGGCGCCGCTTGCCCAAGCATCGATACCGTAGCCTACGATAATGTCCTGGCGGGGAGCATGCATCGCTTCGGCGACTACAAGGTCGGCGAAAAAATCGACCACGTTGACGGCGTGACGGTCGAAGAAGCCGAACACCAGATCGCGACCAGACTTTATCAGAACACCGCGCGCGTTCATTTCAACCAGTTCGTCGAAAGCAGCGGACGATTCGGTCGGCGTCTTATCTATGGCGGGCACGCCATTTCGCTTGCGCGCGCGCTGTCCTTCAATGGCCTGGGCAATGCCTTCCATGTCACGGCGATCAACGGCGGGCGTCACGTTGCGCCGCTGTTCGCGGGATGCACGGTATTCGCATGGTCGGAAGTGCTCGCGAGCGCCGAGTTGCCAGGACGGAAGGACGTCGGCGCCCTTCGGGTGCGCACGATTGCAACCAAGGATCGTCCGTGCGCTGACTTTCCGCTGACCGCCGGCGACGACTACGACCCAGCAGTGATTCTTGATCTGGACTATTGGGTGCTGTTGCCGCGTTGAAGCGACGGCAATCAAATCTACGCGCTTGCTCTCAGATGATCGACAAGCTGACGGGCATATGGTGGAAGCGACTCGAGATCGCGCACGCAGATGGTCAACTCGCGCGGCGCCCACGAATCGGTGAGCCGAACGGCCCTGATTGCCATGGTGCGTTCGGTGCGCCGCACGGTCGTCTCAGGCACAATGCCCACGCCGACGTTGCATTCGACCAGGCGGCAGATGGCATCGAAACTGCGCAGCTGCACCCGCAATCGAAGCGGACGCCCGATGCGATTGGCCTTGTCGGCGAGGAAGCGCTGGATCGCGCTGGCGCGGTCGAGGCCGACCATGTCGTAATCCAGCACTTCGGCAAAGCCTATGCGCGACCGGCTGGCGAGCTCATGATTCTTGGCAACGACCAGAACAAAACGGTCGTGGCGAAACGGGAAGGTCTTCAGACCTCCATAGTCGACGGTGCCTGCGACAATCCCGATGTCTGCATTGCCTTCGGCTATCAATCCGACGATCTCGTCGCTCAATCGCTCCTCAAGATCCACGCTGATGTCGGGATAGGCCATTAGGAATGAGCTGAGGGTCTCGGGCAGAAACTCGGTCAACGCGTTGGTGTTGGAGAGGACCCGCACCTGGCCGGCAAGGCCGCGTGCATACGGGGTGAGATCTTCCTGGAGACGTTCGGTTTGGGCGAGAATGGCTCGGGCATGCTGGAGCAGGGTTCGACCCGCCGGGGTCGGGGTCACCCCTGCCCGCCCGCGAACCAACAACTCGGCCCCGAACGCGAGTTCCAACTTGCGAATACGGGTCGAGGCGGCGGCGAGTGCCAGGTTGGAACGCGCCGCCCCATGCGTGATGCTGCCGGCCTCGACGATGTGCCGGAAAAGGTTCAGGTCCGTGAAATCGAACCGCATGCAGCTACCTTCTTATTTCGCGAAGGCAGGCTATATAGAAGGCATATTGCAACACGGAATTTCCGGGTTCAAGCTTCGCGAAACATGAAGTATCGGGTCTGGCGCCGGGTCAAGCGCAAATAAATTGACCCCGCGTGTCCGGCCCGAAATCCTCCAGCGCCAGGTTATCCAACCGGCGCTGCGATGGTCATTGGAGGCTGACGATGGCCGACCTTGAAACAGGCGTGACGACAGGCGCGGCCAGCGCGCGGCCGATCTCCCCACATCTGCAGATCTACAGGCCAACGCTGACGATGGTGATGTCCATCGTTCATCGCATTACCGGGGCCGCGCTTTATTTCGGCATGTTGCTGCTGGCGTGGTGGCTGCTCGCCGCGGCGAACGGCCCGAATTCCTATGCCAATGTCGAGTGGTTCATGGGAAGTTTTATCGGGCGGCTGACCCTGTTCGGCTACACCTGGGCTCTCATTCACCACATGCTCGGCGGGATCCGCCATTTGATCTGGGACTCGATCCACGGTTTTGAGCCAGCCGAACGCGAAGGGCTGACGCTCGCGACTCTCATCGGCTCAATCACGCTCACGCTTATCCTCTGGGTCGTCGGCTATCTCGTGATGGGAGGCCCGCGATGAACGAAACTCCATCCATGCGGACACCGATGCGCAGCGTTCGCGGCCTCGGGCCGGCTCATTCGGGCACTGCCCATTTCTGGTATCAACGCGTGACATCTGTCGCCGGCGTTCCGCTCACGATCGCCCTGCTGCTGATCATCACGGCTCTGCTTGGGCGCACGCATGCAGCGGTCGTTCAAATCCTCGGCTCGCCGATTGTTGCGGTCATCGTCCTGCTGTTCATTATCAACATGGCCTATCACATGTGGGTTGGAATGCAGGAGATCATCCTCGACTACGTGCATGAGGATAAATGGAAGTTCCTGAGCCTGATGGCGAACACGTTTTTCGTTTTTGGCGTCTGCCTGGCATCGGTCTATGCCATTCTCAAGCTATCGTTCGGAGTCTGACATGGCGGTGACTAAAGATCCCAGCAGCGTACCTGCAATTAATGGCCGTGCGTATCCGATCGAGGATCACAGCCATGACGTTGTAGTGGTCGGCGCTGGTGGCTCCGGTCTGCGCGCGGTAGTTGGATGCAGCGAGGCGGGCCTGCGCACCGCATGCATCACGAAGGTATTCCCCACCCGTTCGCACACGGTGGCCGCGCAAGGTGGAATTGCAGCCGCACTCGGCAACATGGGCGAGGATGACTGGCGTTGGCACATGTACGACACCGTGAAAGGCGCCGACTGGCTCGGAGACCAGGACGCGATCGAGTATCTGTGCCGCAACGCGCCGGCAGCCGTCTACGAACTGGAGCATTGGGGCTTGCCGTTCTCGCGTCGCGAAGAGGACGGGAAAATCTATCAACGTCCGTTTGGCGGCATGACGACGCATTACGGCAAGGGCACTGCGCAACGCACCTGCGCTGCGGCCGATCGCACCGGCCACGCCATGCTGCACACAATGTACGGACAGTCGCTGCGCCATGCGGCCGAGTTCTACATCGAGTATTTCGCGATCGACCTGATCATGGACGATGAAGGCCGCTGCCGCGGCGTAATCGCTCTCAACATGGAGGACGGCTCGATCCATCGCTTTTCGGCGAACATGACCATACTCGCCACCGGCGGTTACGGACGTGCATATTTCTCCTGTACGTCGGCACACATCTGCACCGGCGACGGCAACGCCATGGTGCTTCGTGCTGGGCTGCCGCTGCAAGACATGGAGTTCGTGCAATTCCATCCGACCGGCATTTACCCGGCGGGCTGTCTCATCACAGAAGGATCGCGTGGCGAAGGCGGCTATCTCGTCAACTCGGAAGGCGAGCGGTTCATGGAGCGATACGCGCCGTCAGCCAAGGACCTTGCCTCGCGCGACGTCGTCTCGCGCGCAATGACGGTCGAAATCCGCGAGGGCCGAGGCGTCGGCAAGGAAAAGGATCACTTGTTCCTGCATCTGGATCACCTCGACCCGGAAGTTCTGCAGGAGAGGTTGCCCGGCATCAGCGAGACAGCGCGCATATTTGCCAATGTCGATGTAACTCGCGAGCCGATTCCGGTGCTGCCGACGGTGCACTACAACATGGGCGGCATCGCCACGAACTATCATGGCGAGGCGCTGACCAAGAAAAATGGCAATGATGATACCGTCATTCCCGGCCTGATGGCGCTCGGCGAGGCCGCTTGCGTTTCAGTGCACGGTGCCAACCGTCTCGGCTCGAATTCGCTGATTGATCTGGTTGTTTTTGGCCGTGCCGCGGCACAACGTTGCGCGGAGTTGCTGACGCCGAGCGACACGCAACCCGAATTGCCGAAGAATTCGGCCGACATGTCGCTGTCGCGGCTGGATAAATTCCGCCACGCATCCGGTGGGACCTCCACCGCCAAGTTGCGCCTGAACATGCAGCGGGTGATGCAGGAAGATTGCGCTGTCTTCCGCAGCGGGGAGGTGCTGGACCAAGGGCACAAACGGATAATTGAGGTGTTTCAGGGCATGACCGACGTTCATGTCACTGACCGTTCTCTGATCTGGAATTCCGATCTGATCGAAACGCTCGAACTTGACAACCTCATCGCGCAGGCCGTCGTTACGATGGATTCTGCTAGAAACCGTACCGAGAGTCGCGGCGCACATGCGCGCGAAGATTATCCCGAGCGGGACGACAAGAACTGGATGAAGCACACGCTGGCGTGGATGGACGAAAAAGGCAATGTGAAGCTCGATTACCGTCCGGTTCACACTTACACGCTCACGAACGATGTCGCCTATATCGAGCCGCAAGCCCGTGTGTACTAGATTAGAAGCTCGATGCAGGATGGCATTCGATCCCGCGATACGAGTCAAACATAACTGATCCCCGAAAAGCAAAGAGGCTGCCATGGTCCAATTGACCCTGCCGAAAAACTCCAAGATCACCGAAGGCAGAAGGTGGCCGCGCACGCCGCATGCGACCCATGTCAGCGAATTTCGGGTATACCGCTGGAATCCCGACGACGGACAAAATCCAAGCATCGATACTTACTATGTTGACCGCGACGATTGCGGACCAATGGTGCTCGATGCCCTGATTTGGATCAAAAACGCCATCGATCCGACGCTCACCTTTCGCCGTTCCTGCCGCGAAGGCGTATGCGGTTCGTGCGCTATGAACATCGACGGCACGAACACGTTGGCCTGCACCAAGGCAATCGATGATTCGCGCGCGCCGGTAAGAATCTATCCGTTACCGCACCAACCGGTGGTGAAAGATCTCGTCCCTGATCTAAAGAATTTTTACGCGCAGTACGCATCGATCGAGCCGTGGTTGCAGACCGTGAGTCCGACCCCCGAGAAGGAATGGAGACAGAGCCACCACGATCGCACCAAGCTGGACGGCATGTACGAGTGCATCCTGTGCGCGTGCTGTTCGACATCCTGTCCAAGCTACTGGTGGAATTCTGAGCGCTATCTGGGGCCGGCGGCATTGCTTCAAGCCAATCGTTGGGTACAGGACAGCCGCGATGAAGCAACCGGATCGCGCCTCGACAACCTCGAGGATCCTTTCCGGCTGTACCGTTGTCACACCATTTTGAATTGCTCAAAGGCCTGTCCCAAGGGCCTTAACCCGGCAATGGAAATCGCCCGGCTGAAGAAGGCGCTGGTCGACCGGCGACTTTGAACGATTTCGGCCGCTACCGGTTCTCGACCGAAAAGACGACGCAAGCACTGTGCGTTTCTGATAAGCGCTTTCACTGATGCAGGTTGCGCGTTTGCGGGATTGCGTGCGTGCGTTCGACTTTCAGATTCTTATTGGTCAGCAGCCTTGTCTGCGCAGCCTGCGGACCGATTTCAAAATTGCCTCCATTGGCATCCGAGGCCGTCGAAGCCGAGCGGCGCAATCAGCAAATCGAGCAGATTCGCGACTACTTTGCCAAACGCGGTCGTCTTCACAATGTCGCCTTCCGCATCCGCGCCGCCAACCGTGACGAGTGCAAGAATCGAACGTTCGCGGATATCGGCCTGGAAGCAGGCACAATTGAGAGTCTGCCGCGAGAATACCGCTCATTTGCCCACGAAGCGCTTTCGGTCAATTGGACACAGGCGACCGTACTGACGGTTGCCGAAACGTCGCCCGCCGCCATCGCAGGGATAAAACCTGGTGACCATGTTCTGACGTTCAATAACGAGGCGGTGCCCCACTCCGGAACTCGTGGGTGGATCGCTCGTTTTGTGCGCGACAACGGCGATCGTCCAATTCGAGTTCTGATCCGGCGCGATGGCGTCGAAGACATCCGAATAATGTCCCCGGTGCTGGTCTGCTCAATCCCGGTTCACCTGACGACCGATCCTGTGCCGAACGCATTTACGACTGGCGAGAAGATCGTCATTCACTCCAGCCTTTTGCGGATTGCGCGCACCGATGCCCAGCTTGCCCTGGTCGTGGGACACGAGCTTGCGCATGTCACCCTTGGACATCTCGAAAAGAAGATAACCAACGAGTTTATTGGGCATGCTAGCGGAATGATAATCGACCGTGTGTTGCTCGGGGCAACGGTATGGACCGACGGTCTATTTACAAGAGAACTCGGTCGTGCAGGGCGCCTGGCGTTCAGCGTCGATTTTGAGCGCGAGGCCGATTATGTGGGTGCCTACTATACAGCGCGTGCCGGCTACGATCTTGTTGGAGCGGAAGAATTCTGGCGAACTTATTCGCTGGAGATTCCCGAAAGCACTCGCGCCGGCATGACGCACCCGGTGACGCCGGTTCGCTTCGTGCAGCTACAGAAAGTCATTGCGGAGATTGCAGATAAACGGCGCCGCAACGTGCAACTCATTCCCGAGCTCAAGGTCGCTGACGCCGATACTGTGCCGATGACTCCGGCCGAAGACACACGCTGATTTCAACCGGCAAAGCTAAACACATTTCTTGGCCTGGCACAGTTTTTCGAGCTCGGGAAACGGCCTGTAGGCGGCATTGCCGCACTGCTCCTTAGTCGCATCGATCAATTGAGTCAGATGCCCCCCGTAAAAAATTGCAACACGATCTTTGATGCCGGTGTATTGCCTGGCGCTGTCGCGGGAATCCGAACGCACGCACACCACATAGCGCTGTTCCTTACCGGCGGCCCGAAGCGCGGGTTCGCTGATGTACGCATTGCGGACGTTGGTTGGATCATCGAGCAAGTTGGTCATCGTGTTCAGAATTTCGTTCTTGTAGTCCGATGGAAAAACATTGGGATTTTCCTCCGGTTCCTTTTTGCTGCCTGATGAGCAGGCCAGCAGCGACATGACGAAAGCTGACGTCAAGCACAGCTTCCCCATGGATCGGATCATTCGCAAATTCCCCGTATGATCGAAAGCCGTTCAATCGAGCTTCAGCTTCCGCCGCCGTTGGCCGAGCGTCCGCAAGCGCAGCGCGTTCAGCTTGATGAAGCCCTCGGCATCGCGGTGATCGTAAGCGACTGCGCCTTCCTCGAACGTCACCAGTTCCTGGTCGTACAGCGAATATTTGCTCTCCCTGCCGATCACGGTGACGTTGCCTTTGTAAAGCTTAAGTCTGACGCGGCCTGAAACGAATTCCTGGCTTTTGTCGATCGCGGCCTGCAGCATTTCCCGTTCGGGCGTGAACCAGAATCCGTAGTAGACCAGCTCGGCATATTTGGGCATCAACTCGTCTTTCAGATGCGCAGCGCCGCGATCGAGCGTGATTGATTCGATGCCGCGACGTCCGGCCAGCAGTATCGTGCCGCCCGGGGTCTCATAAATGCCCCGCGACTTCATTCCCACGAAACGATTTTCGACCAGATCGAGACGGCCAATGCCGTTGGCGTGGCCGAGATCGTTGAGCTGCTTGAGCAGCGACGCCGGCGACAGTCTCTTGCCGTCGATGGCAACGGGATCGCCACGCTCGAAATCGAGCGTGACAAGGGTGGGTTTATCGGGCGCTTTTTCCGGATCGACCGTACGTGAGAAGACGTAATCGGGCACATCCTGCGCGGGGTCTTCCAGCACTTTGCCTTCCGAAGACGTGTGCAACAGATTGGCGTCGACTGAAAATGGCGCTTCCCCGCGCTTGTCCTTGGCGATCGGAATCTGGTGCTTTTCGGCGAACTCGATGAGCTTGCTGCGTGAGGTCAGATCCCATTCCCGCCATGGAGCAATAACCGTGACATCGGGCTTGAGCGCATAGTAGGTGAGCTCAAAACGGACCTGATCGTTGCCTTTGCCCGTGGCGCCGTGCGCAACCGCATCCGCGCCGACCTTCTCCGCAATCTCGATTTGCTTTTTGGCGATCAGAGGCCGCGCGATCGAGGTGCCAAGCAGGTATTGGCCTTCGTATAGCGCATTTGTCCGAAACATCGGGAAGACGTAGTCGCGAACGAACTCTTCGCGCAGGTCCTCGACAAAGATGTTTTCCTTTTTGATGCCAAGCAATAGCGCCTTCTGCCGTGCCGGTTCGAGCTCTTCGCCCTGGCCGAGATCGGCAGTAAAAGTCACCACCTCGCATCCATAGGTGGTCTGCAGCCATTTCAGAATAATCGAGGTGTCGAGCCCGCCGGAATAAGCGAGCACAACCTTCTTTACTGTCTTTGTTGTCCGGCCATCGGCCATCTGCAACCACCCGCGTAGAAATTTGCGGGCGGACTATAGGGCCAAAGGTTTGCTGCGCAAAGTGCTCTTGCTTCGCACTTGTCGTTCAAACTATTTCAGCTTTCGACCGAACAATCCCGCAACAAAATCATGTGCAGGCAAGGTCAGTCGACTGAGCGAGCGATCGACATGATCATCGGACAGGCGCGTGCGCGGCCAGCGATAGATTAAGGCGTATACGACCCAAACGATGAGATAGGTGAAGATGCCTGAGAAGATGACATCGGAAGGGAAATGCGCGCCGGTCATCGTGCGGAGCGTTGCCATGCCCGTACCGAGGGCAAAAGCCGCAACATAGGTCAAAGCACGCCATTGCGGAGGAGCCAATGCAGCCGGCGCAAGAGTCCAAAAAGCCGCGGCGACGTCGCCCGACACAAACGAGCAGTTCCCCGCGCAATTGCCGCGGCGGTCCCACCACGGTACAAAATGTTCATTGCCTCCGAATTGGGTGACTTCGATCGGCCGTGGGCGGCCCCAATGCTCCTTGAGAAACACGTTGGCCATGATGCCAGGTGCCAAGATCATCGTTGCAATGAGAAAAACGGCCGCTCGGCCCGACATCAACAATTTTCGCCGCGGCCACATGAGCTTGATCACCAGCGCGCCGACGGCGGGGGCGACCAGCAGCGCCGGAATCCACAGGCCGAAATTGCGTGCGCGCATCAACGCTGGATAAAAACGCATCGCAAACACATCGTGATTGGCGGTCTCGACTGCATGAAAATGCCGGGCGACTTGCAAATCGAGTTCGGGATAAACACCAAAGAGCACGCCAGCCAGAACGGCTATCGTGAGCACGTAAACGAGGCCCGTGCGATTCATGCGTGTCTCGTCTAGCCGAGGAACTTAAAAATAGAAAGACGGCATGCTGCACGAGCGACTATATTGTGCCCATGACGACGCGAACCGTCGACTTCTGGTTTGAATTTGGATCGACTTATTCCTATCCGGCAGCAATGCGTCTGGCGCCATTGGCGAAAGCGGGGAGCATTGCCGTGCGCTGGCGTCCTTTTATGCTGGGACCGATTTTCAGCGACCAAGGCTGGGACACATCTCCGTTCAACTTATATCCCGCAAAGGGCCGCAATATGTGGCGGGACCTGGAGCGTATTTGCCTTGCGCTGAATTTGCCGTTCACGCGGCCAAATCCTTTTCCGCAAAATACGCTCCACGCCGCGCGGGTCGCGCTGATCGGTCTTGCCGAAAGTTGGGGCGAGGACTATTGCCGCGCCATTTATTGCGCCGAATTCGGCGAAGGTCGCAGTGTCGAGAACGAGGAGACGATTGCAAACGTGCTGCAAGACCTCAGGCAGGACGCGCGAGCCGTGCTGCAACGGGCCCGATCCGACGAAATAAAGGCACAACTTCGCGCGCAAACCGAGGAAGCGCGGAAGCTCGACATATTCGGCTCGCCGAGCTTCGTCACCGCCGACGGTGAGCTCTTTTGGGGCAACGACCGGCTGGAAGCCGCGCTGAATTGGGCAGGCCGCTAGGCGGCCTTTGGCTCGCGCCAGCGACCTGCGTTGCGGCCGGCAACCACCCAGTAGACAAGTCCGCCGATAATCCCGGCTGCGGCCGCGAGCTGCAGTGCATTTGCGACAGGCGGCACATCGGTCGTGTTCTCGAGCCGCACGGAGATATCCGAACCGTAATATGACGCCAAACCGACCAGGGCGCCCCCGACGCCATAGAAAAGAAAGCTGCGCAAGCGTGCCGCTTCCGAAATAACGATGAGCAGCGCCGCAGGCATTATCGCTACCGCTCCAACGAAGCTGGTGGCGAAGAAGGAAACAATAAAGAAACTCAGGCGCTCGACCGGATCGGAATCGATGCCTGCCCAGTCCGGCGCAACGATTCCGATCGCAAGCGTAATCCCCGCGGCCATGATAGCCAGGATCAGTGCGCATAGGATCATGATGATGCGGCCGAAGAGGGACATGATTTAATCCTGAAAGTACTTTTTTCGATCAGATCGACGCCAATCACTCCACCATGGCCATGGCACGCAGCGCCATCCGCTCTCGCGCGGACAATTTCTCGCTCGCGCTCTTGAGCTGGCCGCACGCAGCGAGGATATCCCGCCCGCGCGGCGTCCGAACCGGAGACGCATAGCCGGCATCGAATACGACTTGCGAGAACTTCTCGATCTGATCCCAGTCCGAGCATTCGTACTTGGTGCCTGGCCAGGGATTGAACGGAATTAGATTGATCTTTGCGGGAATGCCTTTGAGAAGCCGAACCAGCGCCCTGGCATCCTCGATAGAATCGTTCACGTCCTTGAGCATGACATACTCGAAGGTGATGCGTTTCGCGTTCGAAACACCAGGATAGTTGCGGCAGGCTTCCAGCAAATCCGCGATCGGATATTTGCGGTTGAGAGGGACAAGCTCATTTCGCAGCTCGTCCCGAACGGCATGCAGCGATACGGCCAGCATACAGCCTATCTCGGCGCCGGTGCGTTGGATGTTCGGCAAAACGCCTGACGTGGAAAGCGTGATGCGGCGCTTGGAAATGGCGATACCCTCGCCATCCGCCACAATGAGAAGCGCGTCGCGGACCGACTCGAAATTGTAGAGCGGCTCGCCCATACCCATCATCACGATATTGGTGATGCAGCGCTCGCCATTCGGCACCACGCCGTCTACGGGTCGCGTGCCTCCAGGCCAGTCGCCCATGCGGTCGCGCGCCGCCATGACCTGACCGACGATCTCTCCCGCTGTCAGGTTTCTGACCAGTCGCTGAGTCCCCGTGTGACAGAACGTGCAAGTGAGCGTGCAACCGACCTGGCTGGACACGCACAAGGTGCCTCGTTCAGTGTCGGGAATATAGACACATTCGACTTCGTGCGGCCGCTCGCCTTGTACTTCCCCGGGCAATCGCAACAACCACTTGCGAGTCCCGTCCACCGAGACCTGCTCCGCAACGATCTCCGGACGGGCCAAGGTAAACCGCTCGGCCAGCGCAACACGAAGGTCTTTCGAGACGCTGCTCATTTCGTCGAACGACGTCACCCCGCGAAAATAGATCCAATGCCAGAGCTGCTGCGCCCGCATTTTGATCTGCGTCTGGGGCACGCCGAATGAACCCAACGCGTCGGCGAGCTGGGCTCGCGTCAGGCCGACCAGCGACGGCCTTTCGGGCGCCACATATCGCTCGAGCGGGATTTTTTCGACGAACTCGCTCGGGCCCATTGGAATGTCTGCAGACTTGACCATCGGATGAAGCATCTGCGCCAGTTAGCGCTGATGCGCAATATAAGATCCCAATGCCCTACTTGCACTCCTCCGCGAGCTTGTCGAGCGCCTGACCGATGCCCTTGAGGGAATAGGTATCGGTGGTTTTTGTGCCTTTTGCAGATTCGCTTTTAACTACCAGGTCCGAGCCTTTGCGCATGGTTTCCACCATCTGCACCTCTTCCGCGGCGTTCTTGATCCAGGCGCCGTCATTCTGCGTGTACATCGCATATCTGGCGGAACCGATGGAGGCGCTCGCATCCTGACCAGCTTTTTGCTGGTAGCCCACGATGATCGAGACCTCGTTCTTCACCTTTTCCGACGGACGCGTGGAAACGAAGGCGTAAGAGGGATCGCGATTGCGTCCCGACGGCTCACTGGCGGACGAAGTCGGCTTGGACAGGGCGAAGCAAATCTTTTTCCCGCCGGGCGTCGCCCTGTAGGCCCCCCAATCGCCGAACTGTCCGAGTAATACTGCCTGGTCGGTTGGGCTGGCGGATTTTTTCTGTGTCGAGTCGGCCGGGGTGGCGGATTTTTTCGACGAATCGGCCGGCTCGTTTGACTTTTTCTGCTGCGTTGAGTCGGCCGGTTTTTTCTGCTGCTGCGCCGATGCCGAGGCACTGAGCGCGCAGGCCGCCAGGATGCCACACAGGGTCAGAAACAAATTGTTGGTGTTCATCGGGTCTACCGGGGACGCATCAGGAATCAGGTGGATATTAGCGCATTATCGGCGAATGTCGGCAATGTGAAGGCGGCAATACCGTGTGGCTCCGAGTGCTGACGAGACATTCCGGCTTGCTCGCAATGCGAGGCCTTGCTATTCGCGCTGCACAATCATTATCCGATCCATGAAAGCCCTGCTCTGTACCCGCTACGGCACGCCCGATGATCTGGAGCTGGCCGATATTGCCGAGCCGGAGCCGGGCTCCGGCGAGGTGGTGGTCAAGATTCACGCCGCCGCGCTGAACTTCTTCGACACCCTGATCATCGCCGGTAAATACCAGTTCAAGCCTGCCCCGCCTTTTTCGCCCGCCGCCGAATTCGCCGGCACCGTCGAAAGGGTCGGTGCGGGGGTTTCCGGATTCAAGACAGGCGACCGGGTACTGGGCTACATGACTTACGGCGCGGCGCGCGAAAAGGTTGTCATCAGTGCCGACAGATTGATCAAAGTTCCGGACACGCTCGATCTCGAACGCGCCGCGGGCGTCTGCATTACGTATGGCACCACCTTTCATGCACTCAAGGATCGTGCCGAACTCAAACCCGGCGAATCGTTGGCGGTGCTCGGCGCAGCCGGAGGCGTCGGTCTTGCCGCCGTCGAACTCGGAAAAATCATGGGCGCGCGCGTAATCGCATGCGCTTCGTCGGATGAAAAGCTGGCTTTTGCGCGCAGGCACGGCGCCGATGCAGCAATCAACTACGCCAGCAGCGATCTCAAGGAAGCCTTGCGGCGCTGCACCGACGGGCGGGGCGCCGATGTGATTTATGATCCGGTCGGCGGTCCCTACACCGAGCCCGCGCTGCGCTCGATCGCGTGGAAAGGACGTTTCCTGGTCGTCGGTTTTGCCGCGGGCGACATTCCGAAGCTGCCGCTCAATCTGGTGCTGCTGAAGGGCTGCGATGTAATGGGCGTGTTCTGGGGTTCGTTCATTGACCGCGACCCGAAGAGCCATCGTGCCAATACAAGCCAGCTTCTCGACTGGTGCGCGCAGGGAAAGCTGTCATCGCATGTGCATGCGGTTTATCCCCTTGCAGAGGGGGCGGCGGCCCTAAAGGCAATCGCCGCACGGCAAGTCATGGGCAAGGTACTGTTGCGGCCCTAGTTACGCCTTGGAGAATTCCGCGAGCTTGTCTTTTGCGGCCGCGCGATGTTCCGGACGAATATGGCTGGCCATCAGTTTGATAGCGGCCGCCAGCAATGCCGCATCATCTGTAAAGCCAAGGACGGGGAGCACGTCCGGTATGGCGTCCGTTGGCAAAAGAAAATAGGCCAGCGCACCGAACAGCGATGCTTTGACGGGCAACGGCGTTGCCTTGTCAAACGCGCAGTAGTAAGCGGTGAGCAGATCCTCGACAAAAGGAATGGACGCGGCCACGTGGCGCACCTTGCGCCAGAACTGCTCGCGAAACACGCTTTCGTCGTCCTTGTCCCGCCAGATTGTCGATCGTGCAAATGCCATGAGATCGATGTGGTTAGGAACCGCCACGTCCGCAAGGATCGGGGTTGCGCAGTTTTAATGCTACGGGTACCCGCTCGCGAGCGCGTCGATCAGCCGTTGAGCCGCGCCAACGCATTTTCGGGCTCCCCCGGTCAATTTTTACGCCACGATATGACCATCGTTGCAGCGAACGCGTGACCCTCGCAAAGGGTCCGGACCGATACTACCTTTCGCACGTCGACCCCGACCCATACGAGGCATCCATGTCCTGGTCATTAAATATCGGCAGGGTGGCAGGGACCGTTGTCCGCGTGCACCTCACTTTCCTCCTTTTCCTCGCCTGGATTTTCGCGGCGAGCTATGCGTCCGGAGGCGCGGCTACGGCCTGGGACAGCCTCGTCTTCATGATCCTGCTGTTTTTATGTGTGCTGCTGCACGAGTTCGGTCACATCTTCACGGCGCGCGCGTTCGGCGTCCCCACTCCTTACGTGACGCTGCTCCCGATTGGCGGCGTCGCACAGCTCGAGCGCATCCCCGAGGAACCGTGGGAGGAATTCCTCATCGCCATTGCTGGACCTATGGTCAATATCGTCATCACGGTGGCACTCATAGTCCTGTTCGGCGCCGACTTGCAGGCAAACGCCGCAGCAGCGGTCGACAATATGAAGATCCCGCTGGTCGATCGCCTTGCTGCAGTCAACCTGTTCCTCGCCCTGTTCAATATGATTCCCGCATTCCCGATGGATGGCGGACGCGTGCTGCGAGCTCTGCTTGCCTCGCGCCTTGGTTATGTGCGCGCCACCGAAATTGCAGCTTCAATCGGACAGTTTGTCGCCTTCGCGCTGGGATTCATCGGGCTCCTGTACAATCCGATCCTGATCTTCATCGCGATCTTCGTCTATCTCGCTGCGTCTTCCGAGGCGCACATGGTCGCACTGCGGGCGGCCTCGCGCGGTGTTCCCGTGAGCTACGCGATGATGACACAATTCGCGACCTTGTCCCCGCAGGCACAGATCGATGAGGCCGTCCAAACCTTGCTGCAAACAAGCCAGGGAGAGTTTCCGGTCGTCGACGATGCCGGCAAGCCGGTCGGAGTCCTCGGGCGCGCCGACCTGATCCGCGCCATCAAGACATTGGGACCGGAGACGCGAGTTGCCGATGCGATGACCGCAGAAATTCCGACTATCAGCCATCGATCCACGCTCGAACAGGCCTTCAAGCTTCTGCAGCAGAAATCGGCGCCGGCCGTCGGCGTCACCGACGCCAGCGGGAAGCTCGTGGGATTTGTCACCAGTGAAACCATTGCCGAGATGATGATGCTGCAGGAGGCGTTGCCGCGCGGTCTGCGCATCGGCCCGTGGAGCCGGCCGGCCGGCGCCTGATGCCGGGAGTCACAAACCCGTCGTTTTAGTTTTTTCCAGTTGTCAGAAACTGCGTGCACCTTCCGCACTGATTCGGCGGAGGCCACTTCATGTCCGCGCACTTGCGCGCCGGCAGCGCGACGCGCCGCCGGTTCCTGACGACTTTTGCTTCGGCGACGGCCACAACCGCGCTCGGCGCCATCGCATTACCGGCTTTCAGCCGCGCGCCGCAAAGACCGATCATTACGCATGGCGTGCAATCGGGCGATGTGTCGACCGATTCGGGAATGGTGTGGGCGCGCACAGACCGCCCCGCGCGAATGTTGATCGAGGCGTCGACAAGCGACAGCTTCAAAGATGTTTGCCACGCATCCTTTGTGGACGCGCTGCCCGAGACTGACTTTACCGCCAAAGCCCTGCTCGAGAACTTGCCGCCAGGGCAGGACATTTTCTACCGGTTGCGCTTCCAGGATCTGTTGTCTGGGCAAGCGATCAGCGAACCGGCTGTCGGTCAGCTTCGTACGGCACCGGCTGACCGCCGGTCGATTTCGTTTGTGTGGTCAGGCGATACCGCCGGGCAAGGCTGGGGCATTGATCCGACACGCGGCGGCATGCGCACCTACGCGACGATGCTGCGAAATCGCCCCGACTTCTTCGTTCATTGCGGCGACAGCATCTATGCGGACTGCACAATACCCGCGCAACAGAAGCTGCCGAACGGCGAGATGTGGCGCAACATTGTAACCGAGGAAAAAAGCGCGATCGCAACGACTCTCGCCGGCTACCGTGGCAACTACAAATACAATCTGCTCGACGCGAATTTGCGGGAGTTTAATGCCAAGGTGCCCATTTTTGCCCAGTGGGACAATCATGAGGTTATGGAAGACTGGTGGCCCGGTGAAACGTTCGATCGCCGCGGCTACGAGATGAAAAACACGCTGTTGCTTGCAGCGATCGGAAGCCGCGCGTTTCATGAGTTCATGCCGCTGCGCTTCACGCCATCGGAGCCCGGTCGCGTGTACCGGAAGATCTCCTATGGGCCGCTGCTCGATCTGTTCATGCTTGATATGCGCAGTTACCGCGGCCCAAACAAAACGCCGCATGGAATTCAATATGGTCCCGACGCTTACCTGCTAGGTCCCGTGCAGCTCGCCTGGTTCAAGCGTGAGCTCAAGCGTTCCACGGCAATCTGGAAGGTCATCGCATCCGACACTCCGCTGGGTACGATCGCCGCCAGTTCGCCTGACGCCGGCGCAACGGCTGGTCGCGGCGTCGAGATCGCAGAACTGCTGGCCTTCATGCAGCAGGCCGGTATTCGCAACACGGTATGGATCACCGCCGACCTGCATTACACGGCTGCGCATTTTTTCGATCCCAATAAGGCGATATTCCAGGACTTCGAGCCGTTTTGGGAATTCGTTTCTGGCCCGATCCACGCGGGAACCTGGACTCCGTGCGCGCTCGACCGCACTTTCGGCCCATCTGTTGTATTTCAGAGTGCCGCGAGCCGCGAACAAGGTGACAATCTCGCGCCTTGTTTTGGTCTGCAGTTTTTTGGATACATTTCAATCGACGGCGTGACGGCGACTTTGACCGTGAAACTCAAGGATGTCGCCGATCGCGTACTGTGGTCGACTTCCATCGAGCCGAAATTTGACCAAAGCGCGCGTCCTCATTCGTGACCACGATCGAGCGAAGCCTCGATTTTGTTTCGGGTAACTCACAGGAAACAGGCTGCTGTCACTTTTCCGTCATGCAAGCGTCTACGATCTGTCAGGGACCCTGACCAAGCTCCTTTGCTCAACCTGAGGAAGGGGAGGCTTAAATGGCGATACGGATTCGCCCGGCTGTGACACGCCGGCACGTTCTGGCAACGGGAGCGGCGGCAACGGCTTTCACGACAATTGGCGGCATTGCCCATCCATTCATCAGTCGTGCCAATGACCGGCCATTGATCACGCACGGGGTTCAATCCGGCGACGTTTCCGCCGATTCCGGGGTGATCTGGGCTCGTGCCGATCGACCCTCGCGGATGCTGGTTGAAATTGCGACCACCGACAGCTTCAAGGACGCGCGCAATGCCGCCTTTGTCGACGCGCTGTCGGACACCGATCTCACCGCCAAGCTTCTGCTTGAGAATCTGCCCCCGGCGCAGGAAATCTTCTATCGCGTGCGCTTCCAGGACCTGGCCTCGCCAACCATTGTGGGCGAAGCGCAAGTGGGCCGCTTCCGCACCGCGCCGAACGATCGGCGCTCGATCAGTTTCGTCTGGTCGGGCGATACTGCGGGACAAGGCTGGGGCATCGATGAATCGCGCGGCGGCATGCGCACCTATGCCACCATGCTGAAGGCCAGGCCCGACTTTTTCATCCACAACGGCGACAACATTTATGCCGATGGGCCAATCGCGGCAGAGCAGAAGATGCCAAACGGCCAATTGTGGCGAAACATCGTAACGGAAGACAAATCAAAGGCGGCGGAGACGCTTCAGGAGTTCCGCGGCAACTACAAATACAATCTGCTCGACAAAAATTTGCGCGCGTTCAATGCCGAGGTGCCCATGTTCACCCAGTGGGACGACCACGAGGTCACGAACAACTGGTGGCCCGGCGAACCCCTGACTCGCGCCGAGCACCAGCGCAAGAAATACACGGAAAAGAACGCAATGCTGCTTTCGGCGCGGGCGGCGCGCGCATTCCATGAATACATGCCGCTGCGCTCGACGCAGGCCGAACCGGGTCGTGTCTATCGCAGGCTCTCCTATGGTCCGCTGCTCGATGTCTTCATGCTCGACATGCGCAGCTATCGCGGGCCCAACGGCGAAGGCAGGGAAGACACCTACGGCCCGGCCGCCCATTTCCTGGGGCCGACACAGGTGGCCTGGCTAAAGCAGGAGTTGGCGAACTCGCGCGCAACCTGGAAGGTCATTGCAGCTGATATGCCAATCGGCCTTCTGGTGGTTTATGACACCGACCGCAAATGGGGGGTTGAAGCCGTCGCGCAAGGCGACGGTGGCTCGCCGCGCGGGCGCGAGCTCGAAATCGCCGATCTGCTCTCGTTTATCAAGCGGACCGGGGTGCGCAACACCGTCTGGATTACGGCGGATGTGCACTATACCGCGGCCCATTACTACGACCCGAACAAGGCGGCATTTCAGGATTTCGACCCGTTCTGGGAATTCGTTTCAGGCCCGATACATGCCGGGACGTTCGGCCCCAATTCGCTCGACAATACGTTCGGCCCGCAGCTGGTCTACGTGAAGGCGCCGACCAAAGAGCAGGGCCAGAACCTGCCGCCCAGCGAGGGCATGCAATTCTTCGGACATGTGGCCATCGATGGCACGAGCCAACAGATGACGGTCACGCTGAAAGATGTCGACGATCGCCCGTTATGGGCGAGGACGCTTGACCCGAAACTCGGTTAACGTTCCGTCGCCGGGCGGATTGCAGATATCGAATTCCTGACTATATTGCGCTGCAACGAGTTCGCGTGCCCGGCTCCCCGAGTCGGGCACGCTCCTTTCGGGAACCGCTATGGATCTTCGCAACGTCGCGATCATCGCGCATGTCGACCACGGCAAAACCACCCTGGTCGACCGCCTTCTGCAGCAATCCGGCGCGTTCCGGGAGAACCAGCGCGTGGTTGAGCGCGCTATGGATTCGAACGACCTTGAGCGCGAGCGCGGTATTACGATCCTCGCCAAGGCGACTTCGGTGATTTGGGAAAACACGCGGATCAACATCGTCGATACGCCCGGTCACGCCGATTTTGGCGGCGAGGTCGAACGCATCCTTAACATGGTGGACGGTGCGCTGGTGTTGGTCGACGCCGCCGAAGGTCCACTGCCGCAAACCAAGTTCGTGGTCTCAAAGGCGCTCAAGATGGGCCTGAAGCCGATTGTGATCATCAACAAGGTCGACCGGGCCGACGCACGCGCAATCCAGGTGGTCAACGAGGTGTTCGATCTCTTCGCCGCGCTTGACGCCACCGAGGAACAGCTCGACTTTCCGATTCTGTACGGCTCGGCGAAGGAAGGCTGGATGGCGCCGGCCCTGGAAGGGCCGAAAGAGTCGATGGCGCCGCTCTTCGATCTCGTGCTCCGACACGTGAAACCCCCTCAGGTCGAAGATGGGCCGTTTCGTATGCTGGGGACAATTCTCGAAGCCAACCCTTATCTCGGGCGCATTGTCACCGGACGCATTACATCCGGCACCATCAGCCCAAACCAGATAGTGAAGGTCCTCGATCGTGACGGCAATCCGGTCGAAAGCGGGCGCGTGACCAAGCTCCTTGCTTTCCGTGGACTTGAGCGCACGGGTGTCGAGGAAGCAGGGGCGGGCGATATCGTCGCCATTGCCGGCCTGCCCAATGCAACGGTGTCCAATACCATCTGTGCGCCCGAGGTCGAGGTCCCCCTCCTCGCTCAACCGATCGATCCACCGACTTTGGCGATGATCTTTCGCGTCAACGATTCCCCGCTTGCCGGCACTGAAGGCGACAAGGTCACAGGGCGCATGATTCGCGACCGCCTGCTGCGCGAGGCCGAAGGGAATGTGGCGCTGCGCGTACGCGAATCAGACGAGAAGGATTCCATGGAAGTGGCCGGGCGCGGAGAATTGCAGCTCGGCATTCTGATCGAAACCATGCGACGCGAAGGGTTCGAATTGTCCGTATCGCGGCCGAAGGTGCTCCTGAAGGAAGATTCCGCCTCCGGCGAAATACTTGAGCCGATTGAAGAAGTCGTCATTGATCTGGATGAGGAGCATTCCGGCATCGTCGTTCAGAAGATGGCCGAACGCAAAGCCGACATGATGGAAATGAAGCCATCCGGCGGTGGCCGGCTTCGGCTGGTCTTTCATGCGCCGACTCGCGGCCTGATCGGATACCAGGGCGAGTTGCTCACCGATACCCGCGGCACCGCCATCATGAATCGGCTGTTCCACGCCTATGCGCCGTACAAGGGCCCGATTCAGGGCCGGCGCAATGGCGTCCTTATCTCTAACGACGAGGGCGAGGCGGTCGCCTACGCCCTGTGGAATCTCGAAGACCGCGGACCCATGATGATCGAACCCGGCTGGAAGGTTTACAAAGGCATGCTCGTGGGCGAGCACACGCGCGGAAACGATCTGGTCGTCAATATCCTGAAGGGCAAAAAGCTTACCAACATTCGGACGACATCCAAGGACGAGGCCGTGCGGCTCACCCCACCCATCAGAATGACGCTGGAGAAAGCCCTCGCCTACATCCAGGACGACGAGCTGGTCGAGGTGACGCCAAAGGCGATCCGGCTGCGTAAGAGGCTGCTGGACGAGAACGATCGCAAAAAGGAAGAGCGCAAGAAGGAAGCCGAAACGGTGTGACGGTCACAAGTCTTGGCGTGATTCTATCGGATTCGAATCAGTTACCTTCGGAAATTAACTTTCCGACACCCGTGCTGAGCGTGGAACTGGCCGGATTTTATCTGCCATCGGATTCATGAACGCGAATTTCCAGCATCACTGCTGGCGTTTTCGTGCCTGTGACCAGTAATCCACACCGTTAACCCATCATTAACGATAGGGCTTGAAGGCCGCAAAGTTCATTGCTTCTATTCGCGCAATGAGCACCACCCTTATAGAGATTCGCCGTGCGAAATCGTCCGATGCATCGGACGTGGCGGAGACGCATGACGAGGCGTGGCGCGCGGCGTACCAGGGAATCATTCCGGGCAACGAGCTCGACAAGCTGATCAACCGTCGCGGTCCGGACTGGTGGGACTCTGCGATCCGCAAGGGCAGCCGCATAACGGTCCTCCAATTCGGCGAACGCATTGCGGGTTATGCCAATTACGGACGCAATCGCGCTCGTAGCCTCTTCTATGACGGCGAGATCTACGAAATCTATCTTCGGCCGGAGTTTCAGGGCCTCGGTTTCGGCCGCCGACTGTTTTCCGCCGCGCGCAAGGACCTGAACCAGAGCGGTTTGAAGAGCCTGGTTGTCTGGGCGCTTTCCGACAACGAGCCCGCCATGGAATTCTATCGGGCCCTCGGCGGCCGCGCAGTGGCACGTTCCTCGGAACGATTTGGCACCAAAACACTCGACAAGGTCGCCTACGCCTGGCAGGCGTGATTACACCTTTGGCGCCGGTAGACCTTTCTGCGCGCAGGCGGCGCGCAGGGTATTGAGCAGCAGGCACGCAATCGTCATTGGTCCAACCCCGCCCGGCACGGGGGTGATCGCGCCCGCGACCTGCATGGCCTCCGTATAGGCGACGTCGCCCACCACGCCGGATTTTCCGGCTTCGAGTGGCACTCGATTAATTCCAACGTCGATCACTGTGGCCCCGGGCTTGATCCAGTCGCCGCGAACCATTTCGGCCCGGCCAGTCGCGGCGACCAGCAAGTCGGCGCGGCGGCACACGGAGGGGAGATCGTTCGTCCGGGAATGCGTCACAGTCACTGTCGCATTTTCAGCCAAGAGCAATTGCGCCACAGGCTTGCCAACAATGTTTGATCGGCCGACGACGACCGCTTCCAGACCGGCAAGTGTGTCATGCACGGTCTTTGCGAGAAGAACGCAGCCCATTGGCGTGCATGGAACCAGGGCAGGCAACCCAATCGCGAGCCGGCCTGCATTCACCGGGTGAAACCCATCCACGTCCTTACTCGGATCGATCGCCGCAATGATTTTTTGCGCGTCGATCTGCTTCGGAAGCGGCAACTGGACCAGGATGCCGCTGACCTCCTCATCAGCGTTGAGCTTCGCGACGAGATCGAGCAGCTCCGCTTCACTCGCGCTGGCAGGGAGCTTGTAGTCAAAAGCGCGCATGCCCGAATCCGCTACCGCCCTGGATTTGGTACGCACATAAACTTCGCTGGCCGGGTTGTCGCCGACCAGCACCACGGCAATGCCTGGCACGACCCCACGATCGCGCCGCAAGCGGTGAACGGCGTCCGAGACCTTCCCGCGCAGGTCAGCCGCGATGGTTTTGCCGTCGATGATGCGCGCGCTCATGTTCCTATCATCTTATCGCCAGCGCTAAGCGAGATGGCCGGGACTGGCCCGGCCACGACAATAACTTTTATCCCGTCTTGCTCAATCTCTCCAGCGCCGCAATAAGCGCCGGGCCGTCACCGGAAATCACAAGCCGCTTGAGACGGCTGGATGCGCCCGCGGCCAGAACGATGCTTCGAGGTGGGATACCCAACGTCCTTGCGAGCAATCGAACAAGAGCGGCGTTGGCCTCGCCCTCCGAAGGGACCGCGCGCACGCGCGCTATAAGTGCCGTGCGCCCCTCCGGCAGCGTTTCTATCGCGCCGATCGCGTCACGGGCATTCCTCGGCGTCAGCCTGATCGTCAGCACGACGCCATCGGCGTTCAGCGACCACGGTTTGAGGGCCATGGCTTCAGGCCCATGGTCCTAAAACACGTTCGGATAGATGTAACGGATGATGATGTTTTCGATGAACAAGATAATCAGGATCAGAATCACCGGGGAGACGTCAATTCCGCCAAGGTTGGGCAGCACCGAGCGAATCGGCCGCAACACCGGCTCGGTGATGCGGTAGAGAAATTCGCCGATGGTCGCCACAACCTGATTGTGCGTGTTGACCACGTTGAAGGCGATCAACCAGGATAGGACCGCGGCCGCAATCAGAAGCCAGATGTAAATCTGCAAGACCAACAGAATAATATCGAGAATCGCGCGCATTGCTGTCCGCCCGTTTGCAAACCGGGCGCAAACTAGCGGGTCGAGTGGCCTCGAACAAGGCGACAGCCGGTCACGTCGCGGATATCCGTGTCCTTGACAGGCAAAATACCTGGCCCTAAATGGCCCTCACTCGCCGCAATTTCTGCATGACGACATTAGTCGTTGCTGTTTGGCGGGGCCGTAGCTCAGTTGGGAGAGCGCCTCGTTCGCAATGAGGAGGTCAGGGGTTCAAATCCCCTCGGCTCCACCACCTAACTTCTGCAGTGCCTTTGCTTCGACTTGTGCAGTTCACGCACTTGCATGGACTGCGCACTGGTCTGTGATGAGATCGGAAATATCCGGTGACGGCCATAGACGCGCCGATGTTCGGCCACGTTCGTCGGCTACATCGCGTGTGCCGGCCGTCGGCGCGGTTGCGATTTTCCATGGGGACGGATCCGCAACCCTTGGGGACGGGGCTCACCGGCGACCGGCATGTTTTAGGTAGGTAGCCACCGGCGGCGGCGCCAGAGGCAGATTAGGATACCGCCGACCGTTCCAAATCCTGGCCCACGGGCGCCAGGCATCCTGTCAATGCTCGACGGTTGCCCGAAAATCTGCGCTGGCTTTTTCCAGCGGGATCACAATTTCGCAGTGCAAACCTTCAGGCGCAAAAGCCAGTGACGCGGTTCCGCCAAGCTCAGCAGCGATGCTGCCTTCGATCAGTTTGGAGCCAAAGCTGCGCTGCCGAGGATAGGTGACTGGTGGGCCGCCCTTTTCGATCCAGTCAATCTGCAGAACCGATCGTTTGTTGTCGAGGCGAACCGGTTTCCAATTAATTTCGATGCGACCAGCGGATACAGACAACGCCCCATATTTTGCGGCGTTGGTTGCAAGTTCGTGGAACGCCATCGCCAGCGTCAACACGGCGCGGGGGCGTAGCACAACATCCTCGCCGCGCAGAAGAACCCGCTCCGGATGGGCGCCGGCATAGGGCGCAAGACTTCCCGACAGCACCTCACGCAAATCCGCGCTTTCCCAATGATGCATCGTCAGCTGATCATGCGCCTTCGACAAGGCGATCAGCCGGCCTTCGAATCGCTCGCGAAAGGCGGCGGGCGAGGACGCCGCCCGCGCTGTCTGCGATGCCAGTGACTGCACCGTCGCGAGGGTGTTCTTCACCCGGTGATTCAGCTCATCCATCAGCAACTTTTGGCGTCGCTCCGATGCCTTGTGCTCGGTAACGTCCTGCACGACCCGCACTACATATAGCAGCCGACTGTCGGCATCACGGATGGGCGAGGACCGCACCGAAAGCCAGATCACGCGCCCATCTCTTCGGATGAATCGCTTCTCCACTGAATAGAATTCAAGCTCGCCGCCAACCTGCTTACGGAAAGCTTCCCGATCTGGGTCGACGTCGTCGGGATGCGTGTACCGAAACAATCTGCCTGCCATGAGCTCCTTGCGGCTGAAACCGGTTATCCCGCAGATCGCTTCGTTGACGCGTAGGAAGCGACCATCGGGATCGACTTCAGAAATACCGATGGCGGCATGTTCGTAAGTGGCGGCAAGCCGCTGCTCTTGTTCGAGGGCGTGCAGCCGGGAGCGCTCAAGCGCGGCATCGGCCCGTTTGCGGGCAGTGACATCGAGAAAACAGTTTACCGCCCCGACCAGCTCACCCTTTGAATTGCGCAACGGATCGATGTTGACCGATACGATCAACGTCGTCCCGTCGGCATGTTCGACAATGCGCTCTACGTCGCGCACCGGCTTGCCCGTCGCGAGAACCTCGGCAACCAGCGAACGCGCAACCGGCGTTCCATCCATTTCGAAGAAACGGATGCTTTCCCTGAATTGATCGTGTGTCTGACCAGGCTTTGGAGCAGCGCCCCAGACCGCCACCGCATGACGATTATATTGAAGAATCGTCCCCTTCGAATCGCAGATGAAGGTCGCGATCGGCAGCAGCTCGAGGATGCCTTCCGATGCGCGCAATGTCTCAGTCAAGAGCGACGGACTCGGCCGCTCGACCGAATGGCGCGAATTTTCGGAATCAACCATCGCACGCCTCCGCGTGCACCCACTGATTCCCCTACCCCCGCAACGATCAGCTTGAACAGCGATTTGTCAATGGTACCGCGTGAGCCAGCTGACCGCCGACAAACCTCGCGGGAAGTTCCACTCAGGACGCGTTTTTTGCGATCTGGTCCCCGCTAGTGCCTCCGATCCAATGGTCGATGAAAGCAACGAGCCAATTGCGCGACGCCAGATCATGCACAGCACGGTCAGCAATATGCTCGTGGCGTTGTTTCGCCCCCGGCAATTCCATCCGATGCGCGCCTCGCACCAGCCAGCGATACATCATCGCGTGCGTGACTTCGGGATGAAACTGCAGCGCGTAGCCGGTGCCATGACGAAATGCCTGCACGGAGAAGGCATCGCCTTCAGCCAGCAACTCGCTACCCATGGGAAGGTCGAAGCCTTCGCGATGCCATTGATAAACATGATCGGGCCAGTCCGGACATACCCTGCGTCCGGCCTCCGTTGGCCGGATCGGGTAATAGCCGACCTCGGCGTGACCGTCCGGGTGTGGAAAAACGCGAGCGCCGAGCTGGCGCGCCAGCATCTGTGCGCCAAGACAGATACCGAGATATGGTTTCTTGTCGCGAAGCGGGACCTCGATCCAGTCAATCTCGCGGTGCACGAACTCCTCGTTGTCGTTGGCGCTTTGCGGCCCGCCGAAAATGACCGCGCCGGCGTGGTCGTCCATCGTCTCCGGCAACGGGTCTCCGAAACGTGGCCTTCTGACGTCAAGCGGATGGCCGAGTTTCGCCAGAGTCTGCCCAACGCGGCCCGGCGAAGAATGCTCCTGATGGAGAATAAGAAGAACTGGCTTCAACATATGATTCGGCAAGCTTGCAGTGTTGACTAGTAACGGCTTTGCCGCCGTTTGCAACCTGAGCAGCCGGTGAGCGGCTATGCCTAACCGACAGCCCGGCGCCGGCGTTGCCGGTGATCCACAAAGGCAAGGATAAGGCGCCGCGGGATTATGCGGATGAAGAAAGTGATCAACTTGTTAATCGCGCCGGGCACGATGGTGCGGCGTCCCTTCATCAGACCGCGATAGCCCGCCTCCGCTACATACTCCGCAGATTGGCTCAGCGGCCCCTGCATACTGCGTTTGCTGAGGCCGGCACGGTCGCCGAATTCGGTTGGCACCGGGCCTGGACACAGCACCGACACCCGTATGCCGCGAGGCTTGAGCTCGCTGTGCAAGGCCTCGGTGAACGACAACACGTAAGCCTTGGTCGCATAGTAGACGGCCATTCCCGGGCCGGGCAGAAAGCCGGCCATTGATCCGACATTCAGGAGTCCCCCGCGATGGCGGGCAAGGCTGTCGATGAACGCGAGTGACAATTCGGTCAGCGCGCGCACATTAAGATCAATCATCTGCAATTGCTCATCTCGATCTCGCGCGCTGGCAAGACCGACCAGCCCGAACCCTGCGTTGTTGACTACAAATTGCGGCTCGGCGCCCTGTGTCGCCAACAGCTCCCGGATCTGGTGCGCGACGCCGGGCTTGAGAAGATCGGCTGCAATCACGACCGGCCGCCGCGCCCCGGTCGAGGCAATTTCGTCGGCCAGCGCATTCAATCTTTCTTCTCTTCGCGCAACCAATGCCACCTCGTGGCCATTGCGCGCAAAAACCCGCGCCAGTGCCGTCCCGATGCCCGCCGAGGCACCTGTTATAATTGTAATCGGACGCGGGTTCGTCATGGCTTCACAATCCCACGCGGCCAATCGCGCGACGACAATTCACTCGTCCGTGCTATTCGAGAAATTTGCTCGGCGGAAAGTCGCGCGAAAATACCGGTTGTTGGATGAATTGCTTCGGATCGAAGGTCCAGAACTGGCTGACCTGCGGATAGGTCTTGATAATTGTGTTGGTGAGCTTTCCGTCTACGCGCGCCACTTTACGAATATGAATGTCGAGAACGGGCGTGCCATATTCGTCGAGCTGCACCGGGCCGATCGGGCTATGCGTGAGACGGACATCTTGCATCGCCTTGAGGAAGGCCCTCGCGTCGTCAGTTTTGCCCCCGGTGGTTTTTAACGCCTCTTCGATGATGAGAAGTGCCGTATATGGGCCTGCGGTATAGAAACCGGGATCGTGTTTGTAGACATCGTTGATGCCGGCGACGAATTTCTTGTTGTCCGTCGTATCAAGACCGGCCGCGTACCAGCCGCCGGTAATGACGCCGACCCCTTCATCGCCCATCACCCTGAGAATGCCCTCGTCGGTGCTGGTGGTGTTGCCGAGCACTGCAACTTTTCCCTTCAGTCCGAATTCGCTGAACTGTTTGAGGAAACGCAGTGGATTGCTTCCCGCAAAGCCCATGTAGATGGCGTCCACATCGTTCTTGATAGCGGCAAGATATGGTGCGTATTCCGGTGCATTGAGCGGTGGCCACAGCTTCTGCACGATCTTGCCGCCGGCACCTTCAAAGCCGAGCTGGAATCCGCCGGCACCTTCGTGGCCGTAGGTGAAATCCTCAGCCACGACAGCAATTTTCTTGAAACCAAGTGTCTTGGCCGCGTAATCGCCCAACGGATACGTGACCTGCGGCGCCGTGCCGAAAGCATGCAGCACCCATGGGTTCACTGCATGACTTTTCAGATCGACGGTGGCCGCCGAAGTCGTCGTGATGAGCGGCACCTTGGTGTCACGAACATAACCATCCATTGCAATGGCTTCATTGGTCGCCAGTGGGCCGATCGACACTGTTACCCTGTGACGCTCGACCAGCTCCTGAAGCTTGGTCTTGGCGAGCGCCGGATTGCCGGCAGTATCTTGCGTAATCAGCTCTACCTTGCGGCCGGCGATTATCCCGTTGCGTTCTTTAAGGAACAGCGCTGCACCCTCTTCCTGCTGCTTGCCTCCGGCAGCAAGCGGACCAGTGAGCACCGTAAGGAAACCGACCTTAATTGGTTCCGAGGATTGTGCGAGCACCTGCGGTGCAGGGAAGACACCGAGCGCCGCACCCGCCTTCAAAAGCATGCGGCGCGACATTACAAATTTGCTAGTCCCTGTTGACATTACTGGTCCCTCCCTGCACGCCTTCCCTTTTCGCGGGAAATTGACGACAAAATCCGCCGACAACAGCCGGCTGGGCTGGCCGCCGATTTCCGATCAACACCGCTAGTCAGATATTATTCGGGAGTGGAATGGAGTTGAAGGCGCCAGAATCTTCTGCGCTACTCAATACCCTTACCCCTGCGATAGCTCTCTTCCAGAAGCCGGATATTGTTCTGGACATATTTGTTGGCGGGATCTTTGCGTCGGGCGGCTGCAAGCGCCGCGTGCGCGCGTTTGTAATCCCCGCGCAACATATAGGAAAAACCCTGGTTGTTCAGGATCTCGACCGTTGGCCCGAGGATGCCAACCGCCTGACCGTAGGCACGGTCGGCAAGATCGAAACGCCGTAAACGATCGTAGCAAGCAGCGAGGCCGAGCCAGGCTTCGGCGTCGCGCGGGTGGGACTCGACCGCGCGCCGGAAATGCTTCTCGGCCAGACCGTAGTCATGCGCCCGGAAATGCTTCTTCCCGAGACTCAGGTCATCGTATGGATCGCTTCCGAGTAGGCCCTTTGCGGATCTTGGGGGCAGGCCTGGCGTCTGAACGGTGCCCGTTGCCTCATCCGATGACGGCTGCGTTTCCGTTGGTTCGCTCGCTACGCTTTCGGCATTCGCCTGGGCCGAAGCGCCATCTTCGGCTGGCGTCTTGGCGGCAAATAGATTGGAAAGTCCGTTGGAGGTGGAGCATCCCGCCAACCACAGGGCGGTTGCGGCGACGGTCAATCCTCGGGCAATTCCAAGAAGCATGCGAACGCCTTGCGGAGCCGCCGGTAACAGAACGCCGTCAGGCTAGGGGAGGATGGTTAAGAATACCTTCACCAAGACTGGGCGGGCGGTGTGTCGGTGTACATGGACGCGGGGTCCACCGCCGCCGGAGCCGAGCATGCCGGCCTCAGAAATAGCCTCCGACATGGAGGCGGACGATCACCGGAAGGAGAATGACCACGAACAGGACCGGAAAGATGCAAACCATCATTGGCACCGCCAGCTTGGCTGGCAGGGCGTAGGCTTTCTCCTCGGCGCGCGAGAGTCGCTTGTGACGCATATCGTCACTGTAAACGCGCATCGCATCGGTGATGCTCGAGCCCAGGTCAATCGACTGGTTGATCAATGTCGCGAAGGCGCGCGCTTCTTCCAAGGCAAGACGATCGGCGAAATGCTCGAGTGCGTCCTTCAGGGGCCGACCCGCGCGGATTTCAAGATTGGTCAAATGGATATTGGCGCTGAGCGACGGATAGCCCTGGCCCAGTTCCTTTCCGACGCGCTCGAGCGAAGCCTCCATCGACAAGCCTGAATCCGCGCACACGACGAGCAAGTCCATAAAGTCCGGAAAACCTGATCGATGCTGGAGCGTGCGCGCGGAAATTCGCCGATCGACATAGAAGCTCGGGCCGATATAGCCGGCGATTCCGCCAGCCACCACCATCAACCAGAAAAATGAACCGCCGATCGGCTTTATCAATGGCAACACAATGAATATGGCAGCGGCCAGACCGATCGCCAGAGCCGTGCGACCGATAAAGAAAAATGCGACGCCGCGCGGATCGTAAATGCCGGCCTGGATCAGCCGACGTCGCAGCACCTTCATGTTTTCCTGGTTCGATTCCGAATAGTGCTTGGTCGTATACTCGATAAGCTTGCTGAGCGCTTTCGCACTGGAATATTGAAGCGAGCGACCGTGGCCTCGGCGCTCTTCGTCGTTCACGATGCGCGCGGTGCGCTTCTTGACGGCACCGCGCACGCGCACGGCTGCCATCAGCGAGAATGCGAGCGTCCCGACTGCAAGAAATATCAGCAGCCCCATGAAGATGGTGTTGCTGTCGCTCAAGATGTCCTGGAATACGGCGACGATCGACTCCATGGTCAGATCCTGAAATTGACCATGCGATACATGATGAAATTCCCCACGCCCATCCAGCATCCCGCCAAGGCAAGCGCGATTTTAGTGAGATCTTCATTCCAAACGCTGCCGTAGAAGTTCGGCACCAGGAACTGGATAACCGCAAACATTCCGATCGGTAGCGACGACAAAATCAGCGCCGAAGCACGGCCTTCGGCGGCCAAGGCGCGAATTTTTCGTCGCATCTTGAAGCGTTGACGAATAACGGATGACAGGTTTTCGAGAATTTCGCCGAGGTTGCCGCCCGTTGATCGCTGAATAGCCACAGCCGTGACGAACAAGGGGAGGTCATCCGTTCCAATGCGGAAATACAGGTTGCGCATCGCGGTCTCAAGGTCGGACCCATAGGTGAGCTCGTCGGAGACCATGCCGAATTCGGTGCCGATGGGATCGGGCATTTCTTTCGACACCATCGCAATCGCGATCGGGACAGGATGACCCGCCCGCAACGATCGAACGATGATGTCGATGCCATCGGGAAATTGGGCGCTGAATTTCTTCTGCCGGCGATTGCGCAGGATCCTCAGCACGAACGGCGGCAATACCAGGCCCGAAAAGAGCGTCGCCAAAATCGCGTGAAATGCGTTGCCTTCAAATGCGATCATTGCGGCGAACGTAGCCGTCGCGCCCATGACGATGAACAGGATCAGCCGGCCAAAGCCGATGGTGAGGCCCGACTGCAGCAGCAGTTTGTTTAGGCTGACCAACGGCAACCGATAATCGCCGCTGCCGGTGAGGCCGCGCTCGCGCCGCAGCTGCACGAGCACGCTTTCGCGATCGGTTTTCCCGTCCATCACCTTGAGCCGGCGATTGATGTTCTTGCGATAGGACGCGTTGTTGAACACCAGGAGATACAGGCCCTCGGCGAACATCGCTGCTGATACGCCGATCAGCAGATATACGAGGTAAATGGGATCGAAGTTGAACATGGCCGTTCAGAGCGGCTGCGAGGGATCGAAATAGTTGCCGGGGATCTTGATCCCCTGGTTGGCGAGATGGCCCAGGAAGCGGGGACGCACGCCGGTCGCCTGAAAATGTCCTTGCACGGTACCGTCGGGACCGTTGCCAGTCCGCACAAACTTGAAGATTTCCTGCATCTGAATGATATCGCCTTCCAGACCGGTGACTTCGGCAATGGAGGTGACCTTGCGCCTGCCGTCCGACTGGCGTTGAAGCTGCACAATGAGCTGGATCGCATTGGCGATCTGGCTGCGGATTGAGGCGACAGTCATTGGCAGGCCGGCCATGCCTATCATTTGCTCAAGGCGCGAGATGGCATCGCGCGGCGTATTGGCGTGGATGGTGGCCATCGACCCTTCGTGACCGGTGTTCATGGCCTGCAGCATGTCGAAAGCTTCTTCGCCGCGGCATTCCCCCAGGATGATGCGGTCCGGACGCATACGAAGGGCGTTCTTGACCAGCTCGCGCTGCCGGATCTCACCCTTGCCTTCGATATTCGGCGGCCGCGTTTCCATGCGGCCGACGTGCGGCTGTTGCAGCTGCAATTCGGCGGCGTCCTCGATTGTCAGCAGGCGTTCCTTTTCCGAGATAAACGCCGACAAGGCGTTGAGCATGGTCGTCTTGCCTGAGCCGGTGCCGCCGGAAATGATAGTGGTGATGCGCGATTTGACTGCAGCCGCGAGAACCTCGGCCATCGGCGGTCGCAGCGCTCCGACGTCGACCAGCTTGGTGAGATTGAAAGGCTTCTTGGAAAACTTGCGGATCGAAACAAGCGGGCCGTCAACGCCGATCGGACGAACCGCCACGTTCACGCGCGAGCCATCCTGAAGACGAGCGTCGCAGAGCGGATGCGACTCGTCGACTCGCCGGCCTACCGCGGAAACGATCTTGTTGATGATCCGCAGAAGATGTTGCTCGTCCTTGAAACGCACCGAGAGGGGCTCGAGAACGCCGGCTCGCTCGACGTAGACGCATTCGTGCCCGTTGATCAGAATGTCGTTGATGCTCGGATCCTTCAGCAGCGGCTCAAGCGGGCCGAGACCGGTCATTTCATCGAAAATTTCGGAGACGAAATCATTGAGTTCTTGCGTGTTCAGTGCGAGCCGCTCGACCATCACGTATTGCGACACCAGCTGCTGCACGTGACGGCGGATTTCTTCTTCCGGCACCTTGTCAAGCGCCGAGAGCTGCTCTGACGGCGATACGGGTAATGTCCACAAAGCGCTCTCCGGCGCGAGCGCTGGAGCTTGCTCGGGCGCTGGTACGTCAGACACTGGAGCGCGGCGGAGTGTGAAACGGCCCACCATCTTAGCCTCCGACGACGGAAAGCCTGAGCTTCTTCATCAACGGGATGGTCCCACCGTCCGCCGTCGTTTTGGCAACGGCCGGATCGAGCACCAGCTTCTTGAGCTCTGCTGTGATTTTGTTGCCCGGCTTGACTTCATCGAGGGGCACACCGCGATCGATTGCTTCCCGCACCAGCGCGTAGTCGTTGGGAATCGCGCTCAGAAAGGCGTCGCCCAATGTGTGGGCAAGATCGCCCCTGCGAAGGCCCGAGTCGAAGACTTTCTGGGTGAAGCGGTTGACGATCACCTGGGGATTTGGCCCTTCACCCAACCTTTCTCTGATCGCCGCCACCAATTGCTTGGCGTGGCGCAGTCCGGGCACGGTGGTTTCGCTGACAATGAAAAGTTTGTTCGACCCAAGCAGCACGCTATCGGTCCAGGAGAACCAGGTGCGCGGCATGTCGAACACGACATATTCGAAATTGCTCGACACGAGATCGAGGAGCCGCGTCACTACGTCAGGATCGAACGAACGCATCTCGGCCGGACGATTGGGTGCGGCCACCACGGCCAGGCCGCACGCGTGATAGGAGAGCATGACTTCTAGCAGCTGCCGATCGAGCCGGTCGGGGCGAGGCTCGATTTCTGCCAGATTCAGGCGAGGTTCGAGATCGAGATAGTCGGCGACGGCGCCGTGCTGAAAATCGAGATCCACCAGACAGGTCGATGGCTTTGCGCGCGGCCCGCCGCTGTTGAGCAGAATCATGGCGGTTTGAACGGCAAGGGTCGTAACGCCGGCACCGCCAACCGCCGGTAAAAACGTGTAGATCTTTGCGTCGGTCGGCTCGACTCCTGTCGCGGGGCCTTTCGCAACCCGGGCGCATGCCCGAACGAGGTCGATGGGCGCGACCGGCTTTACCAGGAAATCAGCAGTCCTCATCTGCAACAGCGTGCGCGCGACATTCGCATCGAATGTCTGCGTGACAACGATGACCGGCGGCCAGGTGCCGACGCGCGCCATGAACCGGGCAAGCGCCTCCATTTCGTCGGGCCGTCCTGCGGCAAGATCGACCACCGCAACGGTAGCGTCCGTTATATCGAGCGAATCGCCATACTCGGTGAGGTTTCCCGAAACCATCGTCAGTTCGATCGCAGAGGCCGCACTAAAAGTCGTGCGCACCGAATTTTCAAATTCGCTGTCGGTACTCAGAACCACCACGCGGGTTCGGTTCGTATCGGAGGTGCGTCTAATGCCCATGATGCAGTCAGCTTCCGCTCATTTCACCGGTGCCGCCGGCTGGGTCACGCTAGGACCGACCGGCGCGCCATTGTTTTGCGAATTCGCGCCTTGCGCGTCCTGGTATGCGCCCGATGTGCCGATGCCGTGTGGAGTTATGACCCGATTGGTACGATAGCGCTCGATCGCGCTTTGCATCTTCGGCCCGTTGAAAGCGATGTTGCGATTGGCGCTTTCGCGCGGCCAGGGATCGACCATATGCGTCACCACGTCGGTTGCCACCGCATTGCCGCCCGAGCGCGCAATCGTGTCGCGCCGATCGAGGTATTCCGAGCAGCCGCCCAGTACTGCGATGAGAGCGCCGAGCGCAAACGTGCGCAGAGGTTTATTGAATCGCCGCATTGGATTCCCCCTTCGGCAGGTCAAGCATGTGCCCCATAAACGGTTTTCCATCGGCAACCGTGACCCGCTCAGCGAAAGGCGTGAGCTTGCGCGCCTCCTGCCGCGTAAGCTCGGTCTTTCCGAGCAAGAAGAAGTCGACGTCGTTTGGCGGCACGGTGTCGTCGGTCGGCGCCTTGATTTCATCGCCCGGCCGCGCCGGACGCACGAGATGCGGCGTGACGATAATGGCGAGGTCGGTTTCGTTCTTCTGATAGGACTTGCTGGAGAACAGCGCGCCAAGCACCGGCACACTGCCGAGCCAAGGGAGCTGCTCGATCGCATTCTTGTTGTCACTCTGCAGCAGGCCGCCGATGACGAAGCTCTGGCCATCGCGTAATTCAACGGTCGTCGAGGCGCGCCGCACGATCAGTGCCGGCACCGCCACGCCATTGCTGACAGAAATCTTGTGGTTCGTGTCGATCTGGCTGACTTCGGGCTCGATCTTCATGTTGATTACGCCGCGACCGAGAACCGTCGGCGTAAAGGCAAGGCCGACACCGTATTTCTTGTAGTCGACGCTGATCTGGCCGAATGAGCCGGAAATCGGAATTGGGTATTCGCCGCCGGCCAGGAAGCTGGCCGTATCGCCCGAAAGCGCAACGAGGTTTGGTTCGGCCAGGCTTCGCGCGATGCCCCTTTCCTCGAGCGCATTGATCAGCACGTCGGTCTTGACGCCGTTTGCCACCAGCCGAGCGATCAGGAACCCGAATGGCGAAGCACCGGAAAGGACGCCAGCCGCCGTTTCACCTGCGATCGAAGCCGCGCTGATCGGCAGATTGTTCGGGCTTACGCGGTTGCCGATATTGGTGATGCTCCTGTCGCCGAAACGATTCCACTGAAAACCCAGTTCGCGACCGGCGGTGCGCGAAATCTCGATGAAGCGCACTTCCAGCATGACCTGCTGCGGCGACATCACGGAGACTGTATTGATGATTTCCGGCCCGAACTGGCGCGCGATCGTCACCGCCTTGTCGAGAGTGGCGGCGTCGACAACATCGCCCGACAACATGATGCGGCCGTTGACCGTGGAGGCCTTGAGTTGTGAGCCAGGGAAGCGCCGGCGCAATTCGTTGGTCAGGCGGGTAATGTCATACGACACTTCCACGTCGAAGATGCCGATCAGCTTCTTGCCCTCGGTATAAACGGATACGCGCGTCGTGCCGATTTTCTTGCCGAGAATCGAGAGCGCGTGATCGGTGAGTGGGTTGACGTCAGCGACTTCCGGATCGCCGACAACAACATCGACGAAGCTGCTGTCGGTCCGCACATCTTCTGACTTGCCGATTGGGACCGTCAGCATGACGGTGCGATTATTGCCGCTGATCTGGATCGTACGCGACTGCGCGTAGGCCTCGCCGATCATGCCAAAAATCGAAGCCGCCAGCGCGATGCCAAACGCAACTGCAAGATCGCGGAGCCAGCTGCCGCGCTTCGCGGGCTTTTCCGCGGACCGCCAGTTGAACCCGACGCTAATATCGTTGTCTTTACTCACGTCACTCCCCCACCCCAGAAATTGATCCCAAGCCTGGACTTACCAGGCCACCTGCCTCCGCTCCGTCGTAACCGAGGCCCCGTAGCTTCCCTCAGCCGGTACGGTGTATTCCTGTTTCGCAGACGGGCGCGTCACGACCACTGTCACGGTTGCAGCCTTGTCGGTGCTCACCGGTTCATTGGTCCCCAAATCATTCAGCGTGACTTTGCGCGTCCGTACTTCTGCAGTTTCGCCGGCCTTGCGGAGCAACAGCGAAAGACTGCCGACCGATGACGCCAGCCATAATTTTTGTGCATCGACCGTGTCGACTTCGAGCGTAACCGACTTCGCCACTGTCGCCTTGGCAGCGCGCTCGTCAGCGGTCTGATCGACCGCGAGCACACGCGTGTTCTGCAAAACGACCTGGGTCGTCGCGTTGCCTTTTTCAACCTGGCGAGTGAGAACGACATCCACGTGATCGCCCGGCAGCACGAAGCCGCCTACGCCTTCGACGTCGTTGACGCGAATGGTCACGGCCTTCATGCCCGGCTTGACTAGGGCAGACAAGGTGGCGCGCTGGCCCGGCCCGGTGATCTTGAGCGCGAGCACCGGTTCGTTCGCTTCGATTGCGGAAAGAACGACGCGACGCCCGCCGGATACGATGTCCTGGATCTTGGCATAAGCGCCGCTCGGCAAGGCGTTTGAGGGCCAAGGCACCTCCTGGAGCATTGATGCATTGAGCTCGGTACCGAAACGCAGCGCTTGCTTTGCGACGACGACAGTTTGCGATGTCATCTGTGGCCTGTTCGCGTCGAGATTCTTCGCTCGCATGTTCGCCTGGTTGTTGAGCCAGACCTGCGCGATGAATACGGCGAGCAAGCCGAAAGCAACGGCAAACCCGATCATGACGATGGTACTGGCACGCACGGCGAAAAAGCCTCGTTTGACGCGACCGAACTCTCAGTTCGCGAACACTAGAGGCCATGCAGTATTGAATTACTAATTTTGCTGCTGCAAATGCGCCTATGCTGAAGAGCGCATGAATTCGTAGCGTTTACGGCGCGTATCCTGAGCGAGCTAAACTTTAGAGTAACCTTGCACAAAATTAACAATACTAGCTCGCATGCTCGCGGCGGCGGCAAGGATCGATTCAGTTTTCCGAATCGTCCTGCCCCTGAAAACATCAGCAAATACGGACGCTCTTGCTGAAGTGATCAGCCCAAGTGGCTCGTTGGGGAAACAATTCGGATCAAATACGGTTACCGAAATGCAGCGCGACCGTTGCTCCCCCGGCATCATTACGGCAACATGCGCGCCGTGTGGTCATAGAAAGACGCCGCCTCAAGCTCGCGACGATTTTTTCCTGGAGAATGCTGCCGATGTCCAAACCTCGCATCAGTTACATCGACCCCTCGACGATCAAGGATCCGGCCATGATCGCCGAATTCGAGCGTTGCGCGCGCGAGGGGACGCCGCGGCCGGAAAGCCAGGCCATTCGGGCCCATGTGCCGGCAACGTTCTGGTCGTTCGCCAATACTTGGCGGGATGTATTCAAGAATGGCGTCGCCGACCACAAGATCAAGGAGCTTTGCCGTATTTACGTCTCGCGTTCGGTGCTGTGCGAATTCTGCGGCAATCAGCGCTCAATCAAGGCGGCGAAAGCGGGCCTCAAGGAAGACGACTATTCCGACCTGATCAATTTCGAGAGTTCGACCCGGTACGACGAACGGCAAAAAGCAGCACTGGCATACGCCGAGGCCATCACCTGGGATCTGCCTGCCACCGATGAATTGTGGGATCGCTTGCACAGGCACTTCAATGAACCCGAACTGGTCGAAATCGGTTATTTCGTCGCCATTACCATGGGCCAGCAGCGCTGGCTGCGCACGCTGAACATAGAGCATCATCAAATTCTCGCCGGCACGGATGCTTCGATGGCACCAGGCTTCGAGAGTCCGGACGCACTCAAGCGTTCAAAAGAAGCCGAGGATTACTGGGCCAAGATCAATGCAAAACCTGCAAAGCAGGCTGCGGAGTGACCGACCAAGCAACGGCGATGTCCGCTATTCGAACTGCTCCTGCCGCGCAGGACAGTAAAACCGAACCACGCATTCGCGTCCGCGGTCTGGCAAAGCGCTACGGCGCGCTTGAAGTCTTCCGCAATATCGACTTTGACGTGGGCGAGCGCGAGATACTCGCGATCGTCGGCCCGTCGGGGTGCGGCAAGACCACGCTCTTGCGTTGCATTGACGGCCTGTTGCCGCACGACGCCGGCGAGATTCGCGTCGGCGCCGAGCGTGTCACCAAGCCGATCGCCGGCGTCGCGATGGTATTCCAACATTTCGGGCTCTTCCCTTGGAAAACGGTGTTCGAAAACGTCGCTTATGGTTTGCGCATGGCCGGCGCGCCGAAGGTCGAAATCGAGCGCAAGGTGCCGGAATTCATTAAGCTCGTGGGCCTTACCGGATTTGAGGACGCATTCCCGTACCAGATGTCCGGTGGCATGCAGCAGCGGTGCGGACTTGCTCGCGCTCTCGCTGTTGAGCCGAATGTCCTATTGATGGACGAGCCGTTTGCGGCGGTCGATGCGCAAACACGCGAGATTCTGCAATTCGAACTGTTGCACATCTGGGCCCAGCGACCGACGGCCATGATTTTCGTTACCCATTCGATCGAAGAAGCCGTCCTGCTCGGCCATCGGGTCATCGTGCTCAAGGGACGGCCCTCGATCATTCACGAGACCATTGTCATTGATTTGCCGTACCCACGGACGCGCGAAACACTGCGCGCGCCGCGTTTTGGCGAACTGCGCGAGCGGGTATGGGGCACGCTGATGCGCGAAGCCCGCGAAGCCGAATTCCATCTCGGACGTTGAGCAAGAGAAAACGCTATTCGCGGCCTTTTGTGGCGCTCGAACAATATTCCGTTTATTCCCGCCAGGCGGGAATCCAGGTCTGGGTCCCACTTTGGCGGAGACGAACGGATAGCTAACGTTTGCTGCGCTACTTCGTTAACGCAAAAAGGAATTCCATATGGCATCCGACCCGCTGCTCAAGGCCGCGATCGAACACTGGGGGCCTCGCTTTGTCGCCAACGGCGTGGTGCTGACCGACTTCGAGGAACTTACCGGCTCGCTTTCCTCGTATAACGAGTGGTGCCGTGCTTGGTCGACGCGTGCCGCGCACCACGAACAGCTGGGACGCGAGGCGCAGAAGAAAAAGCATCTGCTGACCGCCGGGGAATGCCTGCAGCGCGCGGGGGTTTACTACCATTTCGCATCGTTTCTGTTCGTGCACGACCAGTCGCAGATGAGAGCTGCCCACAAGAAGCAGATCGAATGCCGCCAGGCGGCGCTTGCGTACTTGAGGCCACCTGGCGAACGCGTGGAAATTCCCTATGAAGGCACGACGCTGGCCGGCATCCTGCGCAAGCCGGCAGGCGTGGAGCGGCCGCCCGTCGTCGTGATGGCTGTGGGCCTCGACTCAACCAAAGAGGAAGGGGACGCCTACGAGACGCCGTTCCTCGGTCGTGGCATGGCAACACTGATCTTCGAAGGACCCGGCCAGGGCGAAGCGCAGTACGATCTTTCGATTCGCGGCGACTACGAAGTGCCGGTGAAGGCGGTGATCGATTTTGTACAGAAACGCTCGGATCTCGACCCTGATCGGATCGGGATGTGGGGCGTAAGCCTAGGCGGATACTACGCACCGCGCGCGGCGGCTTTCGACAAGCGCATCAAGGCCTGCATTGCGCTGGGAGGGCCATTTAACTGGGGTGCGGCCTGGGATGGCCTGCCGGAATTGACGCGCGAAGCCTTTCGGGTGCGCAGCCATTGCAGGACGCAGAAAGATGCGCGCAAGAACGCCGAAACATTATCACTCGAAGGTTTGGCACAAGAGATCATCTGTCCGCTCTTCATCGTGAATGGCCGGCTCGACCGCATAGTCCCTGCCAAGGACGCGGAACGCCTGGCGCGGGAGGCGAAAGGACCGGTTACCTTAATGATGATCGAAGACGGCAATCACATCGCAACCAATCGCGCCTATCGCTGGCGGTCGCAGAGCGCGGATTGGATGAAGGAGCAACTGGGAGAGGCCCGTCATCCTCTGGTTCCCGCTTAGGATCGCGACAGGCCTGCGGACAGTTTAGAGCAGCAAAAACCCGCGCGGTATCGTGTGTAGCCGCTCAATGCCGTCATCAGTGATCAGTACCATCTCGCCGGTCTGAACGCCCGCCTTGCCGTCTGGCGTGACGACGTTGGGCTGGATCACCACGGACTGTCCCGTGCGAAAGGGCTCTTGCGGTATCGGTCCGGCCGGGCGGCTAGCGCAGCCAAGTATGGGTGGCAGATAGCCGCCGCCGTAGCCGTGCAGCAGATCGTCAATGATAGTGAAGCCTGCCTCTTCGATCACCGCGGATGCCTCGATCACCTGCGCAGGCGTGGCGTCAGCCTTGAGGACTCCCGCGATCGCATCAAAGGCAGTGTCTGCGGCGGCATGCAAGTCTTTGTAAAGCTTGGTTGGCTCTCCGAGAGCGAAACTGCGTAGAACCTGGCCCGGGTGCTCCCAGAATGCAGCGCTGATTTCGGCTACCACCACATCGCCACTCTGCACGCGACGCATGCGGGGGAATTGGCGCGGCACACCAAGCTCGGGCATTTTCATCGAGGTGACGCCGATATAGTGAATAACGTTGGTCGCGCCCTGACGCACGTAAGCGCGCTCGACGAGATCTCCAAGCTCGCGTTCATTGAGGCCAGGCTTTAAGCCGTCCCGTAGCGCCGCCATGCCAAGATCGCTGAAGTGCGCGCCGATGCGAAGCCAATCGAGTTCTTCGGCGGATTTCACCTGACGCAGACGGATGTACTTGCTATTGAGACTTTTCAGCCTTCCAAATTTCGCAGACAACGCCGAGTACTGCTCGGCGCTAACCGGTCCGATTGTCGCGACCCGGTCCTGGCGGGCGCCTCGCCGCTCAAGAACTGCGATCGCTGCCGCGATCGACGATTCGCCGCCCCACGCGACGTCCGCCTTATCAGCGAGAATGCACGCCTGCGGCGCGTGATTGACATATTGCACGAACAGCGCGTCGCGCTCGTGCGGCGTGAATATTCCCACCGCTTCTGCCGTCACCGGCCATTGCGTCAACCACTGTACGACCGAGCCGAAACGATTGGCGCCGCAGAATACAAGGTGGTCGCATTCAACGTCAGTGAGCAAATCCTCAACGGCAGCGCGGCGACGCGCCATTTCCGGTTCGGAGAAACGCGGGTATTCGGCCTCGACAACACGTGCCAGATGAGCAGGGAGGGACGTCATGACATCTGGATCCTGTCATGGCCGGGCTCGTCCCGGCCATCCCCGTTTATGTTGGCACAATCATGCCTTTCTAAGCGGGATCACCGTCACGACGCTGACGCGCCGGTCGAGTGATCGGGCATCACGAAGCCTTCTTTGGCAGCGCGACGATCATGTCCAACTCAACGCGGGCGCCAGGCGATGAAAGCTGATTGATGCACACAGTCGTGCTCGCCGGTCGCCAGTCGCCAAAATATTTGCCCATGGTCGCGTGCATCGCGTCGGCATCGCGGAAGTCGGTCAAATATTTCGTAACCTTTACGACGTCGCGCCACCCGGCCCCAACCTCGTCGAGGATCGATTTGATCGCCTCCATCGCCCGCGTGGTCTGCTCCTCGATCGAGTGCGGATGGATATGTTCTTCATCCACGTGCGGGTGCTTGTGGTAGAGCGGCGATGGGGTGGCGCCGGACAGAAACATCAGATCGCAGGCGCCCACGATCCGCACCGCCGGGGCATAGGGCATGGTGTGCGCCTCTTCTGGCTTCGGATGCACAGGCTCGAGCCGGACGCTTTGTTGCGGTTTGGACATGACGGTCATCGGGGCCTCCAATCGGGCATTCAAACTCGCACCATTTGGTACCGAAATGCACTCCGACGCAACCGATGCAGTCGCTGTGGCGTGTTGATCGCCCCGCGAGAACCGCTAACGTGCCCCCCGACAGGAGAGCCCGAATGCCCGCCACGATCCTCGATTCCGCAGTGTTCCGCGACATATTCACGACTGGAGCAATGCGCAGTGTGTTCTCTGACGAGAACCGCGTTCAGAAATATCTCGATTTTGAGGCGGCGCTTGCACGCGCACAGGCCAAGCTGGGGATCATTCCAAAGGAGGCAGCCGCAGAGATCGTCCGCAATTGCTCGGTCGACAAAATCGACATGGCAAAACTCAAGGAAGCGACCGAGAAGGTCGGCTATCCAGTGCTGCCTGTCGTTCAGCAACTGGTGAAATTGTGCAGGAACGGACTCGGTGAGTGGTCGCATTGGGGAGCGACAACCCAGGACATTACCGATACCGCCACCATCATGCAGATCCGGGAGGCGCTCGCCCTCGTTGAAAAAGACCTCGATGGCATTTGCGACGGGCTGGCGGCGCTCGCCCGCAAATATCGCGACACGCCGATGGCTGGTCGGAGCAATCTCCAGCAGGCCGTGCCCATTACCTTTGGTTACAAAATGGCCACCATGCTGGCCGCGTTCGAGCGCCACAAGCAGCGGCTAAAGGAACTCAAGCCCCGGGTGTTTGTCGGCGAGTTCGGCGGCGCAGCCGGCACACTGTCCTCGCTCGGCAAGGAAGGCCTGAAAGTGCAGGACGAGCTGATGAAGCAGCTGAAGCTCGGCCAGCCTGAAATTTCCTGGCACACGGTGCGCGATCGCATCGCTGAAGTCGGATGCTTCCTCGGACTGGTCACCGGCAGCTGCGGGAAAATCGCTTTCGACGTGAAGCTGCTGATGCAGACTGAAGTCGAAGAAGTATACGAACCGTTTCATGCCGGCCGCGGCTCGTCTTCGACCATGCCGCAGAAGCGCAATCCGATTTCTTCCGTTTACATTACCGCGCAGACGGCAATGGTGCGCCAGCTCGTCGCCGCTCTGCTAGAGGCTCAAGTTGAAGATCACGAGCGCTCGACGGGGCCCTGGGAGATCGAGTGGATCGCCCTGCCGGAAATCTTCATGCTTTCGGCGGGAGCGCTCTTCCAGACGCGCTTTCTGGTCGAAGGCCTGCAAGTCAACGAAAAGAAAATGCGCGAGAATCTCGATATCACCAAGGGGCTGATCATGTCCGAAGCGGTCATGATGGGGCTCGGCGCTGATCTCGGGCGCAACAAGGCACACGATCTCGTCTACGACATCTGCCGCGATGTCGTAAAAACGGGGCGTCCGCTGATCGACCTGCTCGCTGAGAACAAGGAAATCGGCAAATATGCCGACCGCAAGAAACTGGAAAAACTTGTCGATCCAGCGAATTATCTCGGCGTTGCCGGCAAAATGGTCGACCGCGTGCTGAAGATGCGCAAGTGATATCCTAGTCGCCCTTCGGCATAGTCCGCCAGATTGCCAGCGCCACGCAGAGCGTAGCGAGACCAATCATCATAAATAAAAGAGGGACGGTCGCGCCTAACTTCTGCATGACCGCCACGACGATTGTTGCGGCTGTCATGAACGACGCATTGAGGATATTGACCGCTGCGATGGTGCGCGCGCGCTGATCCGCGCCGCTCCAGGCCTGCACCGCGGCAAAGGTCGGCACTATGAACAGCCCGCCCGCGATCGCAAGGCCACACAAGCTTGCGGCCACGCGGCCGCCGGAGGTCGATGCGAATACAGAAACAGGCCCTTGCGGCGCCATTGCAGGAACCGTCTCCAACGCGGCAATCCCGATATCCAGCGCGAAGATGCCGAGCAATAATGCTCCGGCAAGCGTGGTGGTAAGGATGATGCGCCCGCGCGCAATCGCCGCCGCCAGCGCCGACCCGAGACCCACCGCAATCGTGAATACCGCAAGATAGGCAGTGACACTGTCCTCGTTTCCGCCGAGCGTCTTGATCAGCGGAGGTAGCAACGACAGCACCACAATGCCGACGAGCCAGAACCAGCTCACCACCATGGCGCCCCACCACAGCCGCGAATCGGCGCGCAGATGCCGGAGCATCGCCAGCGTCGAGTTGGCGATATTGAATTGGATAGCGAGTTTCGGCGCGCCCTCGCCGGTCGGCGGGATAAGCAGCGCCGATATCCACGATGCAACCGCGAAGACCATGACGAGGACGGCGAAGGCATTCGCATCTCCGCCATGACTGGCGGCAAGCCCCCCGGCAATCGTCCCCAAAAGAATGGCGACAAAGGTGGCGCCTTCCACCAGCGCATTGCCGGCGGGCAATTGTTCGCGCCGCAAATGGTCAGGAAGAATGCCGTATTTGGTCGGACCAAAAAGCGCGGCGAGAATACCGAACCCGAACAGGGCGCCAAACAACAGCGGCAGCGAATTCCGCACATAGCCCCATGCCGCCATTGCGGACACGAAAATCTCTATGAACTTCAGCCGCTGCGCAACCCGTGCCTTGTCGTAACGGTCCGCGAGTTGTCCGCCAAGGCCGGACAGGAAAAAGAACGGCGCAATGAAGACCGCCCCGGCGGACGTAATCAGTGCTTCGGGATTGCTGATGCCCGATTGGAACAGGATCACAAAGACAAGCGCAGTCTTGAGGAAATTATCGTTGAATGCCGCGAAGAACTGGCACCAGAAAAGTGGCGCAAATTTCCTGGACAGCAACAAGGGTGCCGGCATGCCGTCCCATTATTGCAAAGTTCCGCAGGCCCCGCCTTGGCACAATGCAAAAAAATGCGGCCTTGCGGCCGCGAAACGAAACGCGACGGCCATTGGTCAAGGACTGGCATTCTCCTCATAGGATTCCATGACCTTCGCCCCAAGAGCGAAGCAAAACGCAATCCCGATAACGATCGTGAATAGTGTCATCCACATGGCTCGCTCCCTCTTCCTCCAGCGAACGCATCGCCTTGGGAAGTCCGGCCAAGGAAACGCCCGGCGGCAGATTCGGTTCCCTCACTATTGTGAGTGCGAGCTGAATTGGATGGATGAGCGTAAATCGGCGAGCAATATGCGCAAATCGAGTTCGCGGAACTCCAAATAAATTCGGCGTAACCACCGCCCAAGCTCAGCATATGCAGCAGCGGGAATGCGGGTTGGATCCGCGATACGCGGATCTGCGAAGGAAAACGGCGGCGTCTCGATGTATCTGCGTAAACCCGGCGCGAGGGCCGCCATGCGCACCACGCCCGGTCCTCCGGCAGCCAGCGGATATTTGTCGCGATGCTGCGCGGGGCCGAGTATTTCGTTGTGCACGGGCGCCAGCGTTGCCTGCGTGAAGCGCTCACGCAGGCTGCGATAAGCCGTGACCGAGGTGTGATCGGGAGTAACCATGAACAAAATGGCCACCGCAATCGATCGCCGCCGTGCTTCGTCGACAAATCCAATGTTCTGGGCCAACGAAAAAAACGCCTCATAAGCTTCATGGCCGACATCAATGATCTTGGTGATGTCTTCGTAGGCCACCAAATGGTCGAAGAGCGCCATTTGGCCGTTGACGTCGCGTACGGAAGCCGCCGTGGTCTTGTCGGGCAGGAACTGCGCCAGCGTCCTGTCGCCCGTATTGAGGTCGAAAGCCGTCACCAGGCGGCCCTCATGCGAGTGAAAGTCCGTGAGCAGCCGCGCGAGCAGGGTCTTGCCCACGCGGGGTCGCGGCGAGGCGACAATGGTGATGGAGCTGCGAAATGACATCGCTCACACCGCCGCTCAATCGGCGCGCAAGTAGAAGGCTAGCCCGCGACCTGACGCACGTTGCTTTCGATTTTCGGCGAAACCATATCGACCAGCTTTACGCGATCGAATTCGCCCCAGACATTGCCAAGCCAGTGACGCACGTAGCCGCGCAGGACAAACGAATAGTTGGCCGCCTCACCCTTGGCGCTTTTGTTGCCAACAAACGAAACGAACGGAACGCTTGCCACTTCCACCTGCTCGAATGCCATCTCGTTGAGTTTCGGGATAATAATTTCTTCAGCGCCCTTGATCTTTTTGAAGTACGAATTGTAGACCGCCGGATCCCATTCGAAGAACGTCGTGTTGTTGATGAAGTTCTTGACCAGGAAATAGTTGGCATCGCCTACCACGCGCGCGGTCTCGGCGATTTCGTCAAGAGACGCGATGGATGATCCGAGAATATGGAACACCGCGAAAGTGATCTGTCCCTTCTTCGCTGATTCGAGAAATCCGATATCGGTCAAGGCCTGCAGCGTCGCCGACAACAACCCGGCGCGCACATCAATGACAGTCACCTTCGCTTCGGCGCTTCCCAGCGTATCGAAGATTTTCATTTGGTCGGGAACCGAAGTCACATCTACCACTTCGGTCAGATCCGAATGAAATCGCTTGAGCGTTCCGCGTGGCCACTCGGTATCGAAGGCCCGGGTCGGTGTTTGATGGGCGCCGAAATAATCAATCAGAGTGCGGGCGACAGTAGTCTTGCCCACGCCCCCTTTGTCAGCGCCGACGAGAATAACAGTGGGTTTGGCCATAGTGTTGCTCTGCAGAACAGTGACTGATCCGATCGCTCAGCATCCTACGTTATGGGTGCGGGAGGAAGAATGACAGGATTCGGAAAGTCAGTAACCCCACCCCAGCCCCATGTTTCGATCATAAATTATAGCGTACTTTCAAGCAATTGAATGAGCCAAAGGCGTGCACGAATTGTCCCCGGTGATGTCATTGGACAACAACGGTGCCGGCGGAGGGATTTGAACCCCCGACCACCCGCTTACGAAGCGGATGCTCTACCGCTGAGCTACGCCGGCTGGAACCGCGCAACTGATATCGGCGCGGACCTCGCTTGGCAAGCAATACGCAC
>Ga0209382_10000064_pt1 | contig 145532 bp, 166 predicted proteins | sample SoiMetdeltSBSDD5_FD_187599 | JGI IMG/M metagenome (GOLD analysis project Ga0209382, IMG submission 187599) | Bulk soil microbial communities from a Populus tree surrounding site in Tennessee, USA - Soil MetaG P. deltoides SBSDD5 (SPAdes) (version 2) | ecosystem: Environmental > Terrestrial >... | reverse complement strand
ACTTTCACTCTGAGCATTATTATTCCATTTTTTGCCATCTCCAAATACCATGATAATAGATTATGAGTTGGAAAGGGTTATTTTGAATGTGTATTAAAAAAAATTATGTAAGAGCTTAATATATTATTGTGTGAAACATAGGAAACTAGACTTTCATTTTATATCGATTTAGTTTTTTGGTAGTTCTACTTTTAGGCGGTTACAGCCTAACTCAATAATTTCTAACAATGCGCCTTAATACATTCCCTAAAATACCATACTGAAAGACCTGAATGATAGAATCATACGAGATTCATCGCTATCAAAACGATACTTTTCAGTACGTAGTAGCGACAACAAACAAACACACAGAAGAGTATGTAAGGCGAGACGTAGAACGCTTTAACGCTATCATGAGTAACGAAATAAGGTCTCAGGGCATAAGGTATGTTCTTTCAACAGGCTCAACACAAAAGTCAGCAAATAAGAAAAATATTAAGCGTGAGAATGAAAAATTGAAGAGTGCAGCAGACGAGGTTAAGATTTTATCACCAATTGAAATAGAATAGATTGTATCACCAATATATTTAGACGTTTTTGCATCACAAAGAATGAGAGTACCTATAGTTTTCAACATTGACTTGTCTACAGGAAGACAGAATCTTGTTGATATCAAGATTAACCAAACTTTTGGCTAGTTGAGATCAAAGTTGATACTTGTTTAGATTCTATAGATCTATTCTCAATAGCCTCCCATCAGACCATCACCATATACCTCAGGTTTCTATTAATTGTCTACTCAGTGTTGTCGATATCATAAGAATCCTCAAGAAAGGTATTATTACCAAAAATCAAGTCGTGAAAAGATCAGAGTATTTATAATTGCTGATGTAACCCACAATAATATGTTTGAGAATCGCGCTAAACCTCAACTTGTTATTATTTACGGGGTTTTTGCGTTGATATTGGTGTTTGGAACACTAGCAAATATCGGTATCGCTGTTGCTTCATCAGCAACTGGTGAGACCAGAGAACAAGTTACTCTCAGAGTCGTACTTACTGACCTTGCTGGTCAGGACTGGCAGGTTCTATTTCAACCTTCTTTGGATGAGTTGAGGAAGAGACATCCTGATTTAGATATTCATCTAAACTATACTATGTTTCCATATAATATTACCAGAATATCACTCTTGGAATTATTATCTAACATGAGCACTAGTATCGATTTGGCATCTATCGATCAGATCTGGCTAGGAGAATTTGCTGGAAAGGGCCTTTTGACTGACCTAAGTAATATGACCAAAAAGTGGGGAAGGCTATCTGATTTCTATGAAATACATCTAGACGGCATGATATATGATGACAAAATATATGGTATCTGGGCATGGACTGATATACGGGGCATGTGGTATTGGAAGGACATATTAAATAAATCAAATGTTGACCCAGATTCATTAAAGACTTGGGATGGATATCTTGCGGGGGCAAAAAAGATTAACAATACAATACAAGCAGCCAAAAAAGAAGGAAATAACACGTTGATACAATCCATGCACCTTAATGGTGATGTTGGAACCGCTGTAGATATGTGGTATCCATATCTTTGGATGCTTGGAGGATCAATAGTTGAGAGTAGATCAGGACACCCAACGAAGGGTATTTACTGGTTCCCAGGTTACAATAGCACAGAGGGAGTTCAGGCTCTCGGGTTTATTAAAAAGCAAATTGACATAGGCCTCAAACCACAAACAACACTGGATATCCAGTTTGTCGATGGAAAATTTCCAGTTATGCTATCTGGCTCGTGGATGCCTAGCATATTTCCCGATTGGCAGGGCGTCGCGAAAATGGTAGGATTCTTACCTGCGTTTCCGGTGCCTAATGATAGTATTGAAACTAGTACAATGATGGGTGGATGGGAGTTGAGCATTCCTTCTTTGTCTAGACACAAAGATCTGGCGTGGGAGTTAATTACCATAATGTTAGAACCAAAGATACTTGTGCCGTGGTTAGAGAAATACGGATATCTTCCTACGCAAAAGGCTATAGGACAAGGCAATTATTCAACGGAGCTTGAGCAGTCTATCCCACATTATCAAGAAATGATCTCGATGATTGAATTAGGCAGGGGTAGACCCAGCATTCCGGAGTATCCTCAAATTGCTAATCATATAAACGAAGCGATGGATGACGTCTTTTCTGGGTCAAAAGAGCCAAAACAGGCTCTAGATGACGCTGCGGCAAAATCGGCCAAGTCGTTAGGATGGTAAAATCCTCATTTTCTTCACTTTGACTGAATCACATCTAAATTATTGGTTTATTGACTGTGGCAATCCCTTTTAGATCTATCCCAGCAGCTATTGGGGCTCAACTAGCTAATCCGAAACTTCGGCCGATCGTAATTGTAGGGGATGGTGCCTTTCAGATGACTGGGATGGAAATATCATCTATTACGAGATTTGATTTAAATCCCATTATTATTGTCCTAAATAACAGCGGTTACGGTACGGAAAGACCTATGCTTGACGGGCCGTTTAACGATATATTGCCTTGGAATTATAGTCAAATTCCAAGAATAATTGATGATGGAAAAGGTTTTGACGTAGAAACAGAAGATGAACTCGAAGAGTCACTTTCTGCTGCTGAAACACACCTACTGCAATGAACTCTGCATTTTGGATGTACATTTAGATGCGCATGATGGGTCGCCTGCATTACAGAGATTAACAGAAGTATTGGGTTAGAAAGTACATTAGAAAAGATACTAAGCTATAATTTGTCTTGTACTAGACGACTTTTGGATTAAGGCTATTTATGGTTTTTATGGTTTTATGGATATTTGTAATCTTGCGTGTACAATTAAACAAGGTTCCTTACCCATTGTGATCTAATATTTGGACCAAGCTACTAAATCTTAACTCTACTTAATAAGGAAGCCAATTATTCTAATAATAAAATGAACGTTAAAGGTTTGCATGATCTCTGCAACCGCATACTTGAGTCTGACAGATCTATAAGGTTTGTAGGGATTTCGGATAGGATGGGGAATCAGAGTGTTTCTATATACAGAGCAGGACTGACACCACTACTGACACCAGAGGAAATTGAAATGTATGGTATGCAATCAGTCCTAAGGATGAGTACTAGAAAAGATTATGAAGTAAAACTCGGCAAACCAATTTACTCGTTTACATTGTACCAAAAAATAAAAAGGGTAACAATAACGCTTGAAAGCGAAGAATATCCTATCCTTCTGGCCTCATTTGACTTGGATGCCGACCATAATAATATCATCACAAATAAGATATTGCCACTTATTAGTGAAATAGGACTATAGATAGGGTTGCTGGGTACTGTCGTTATATTTAAGAAAATCTTCCTTCTGATCTGAAAAGGATTCACTGATCTGTAGACCGGGTGGTAGATTGATTAATTTCACTACTAGTTTTCCAAACTTGTCGATAAGTCTACGTGCAAATATCACGAAGGCTTCTATATCGCATTGGAGAACATATTTCACCCCGAATGAATTCAAACCTACTTGAAGATTGGCATGGCTATTTGCTTGACCCGAGGACTCCATCTTAAGAGAAGTGATTCATAATCCATTACTGCATCAGACTCTTCCTTTATCCTCCTCCATATAATCTTCAGATATGCTAAGTAACGAAAATAATCCAGGTATACATTCTGAAAGTCTGAATCCTCCCTCCTTATATTTGAGAGGAAATGAAAAAGAGTCTCTATGAGAAAATCATCAAGTTCTACTTTGGACGACAAACTACGAAGAAAAGTAGGTTGAGCTGCTTGGTTCTACTGGCTAACCGAACGCAACTCTAATTTTTAACATGTGTATATATACCCGTATACGTCCTGGCATACACTAGTGCCATAGTTTGGATTTGGAAAGAAGCAACCGGAATAGTCACAAATTTGAATAGGGGTTACATGTGCTTCGTTCTGAGGTGATTCCGCAAATACGGGCTCAGATAGTACCGGACCCATTACCATTGCAACTCCAGTTATTAAAACTGCTGTCAGGATAACTTCTGCAAGTGTTTTTCTGAATCTTGGTGTATCCATATAATCATTATACAACTGGTTCAATATAGGGTGTGGTCAGCTCTAGGGATTATCTATCATAAATATTGCTGATATGCCATCATACCATAGGCTAACCATACTGTTTAAGTTGTTCCGGTGATGTGTTAGTAGGGAACTCGCCAGTAGGATTTTTACCTTCTCATTCCATTTTTGCTCTTTGAGATATCGGCTATAATCCGGCAGCTGTCCAAATCTTATATGATTCACTGTGTGTTGTGGGGATTACCGGTAAAAGGATTATCATCATCATGTGAATCGCCGGAACACTGTTCCGATGTGCGGGGATTCCCTGTGGGGCCAGAGGCTCCAGCCAGATTTCCACAATCCTTTTTTACCTCAACATTACTAGTGCCACCTCAATTTACTAGCGTAACTGTAATCATTACTGCTACTAGTATCACCATGGTTTGCTTGCCCCTATTTTCATTGATTTAGTAATAATGCTAAGGCATAAATAATGATTATTGATTGTTTCAACTTAACAAGTTGGGATCTTGTTCCTTACGAGACCCCAAGACGTAAGAGCCTGCACTTGGCGGGGTTGCAATCCCGGTTGTCTGGTAACCAAAACCTACTATAACCGTACTGTTTTCAATAATATATCTTGTTCAAAATTATGGTTTGTGGTTCAATAGGATATTCTGGAAAAATTGACGATATAGGGAATATGTGTTTATTCTTAAAAAGCAAAGGCTTCTCTATTGTTAATAACTCTGTGCAGAATGAAAAAATGAACTATTCTGGTATTACGGATTTTAGGAACAAGGAGAATCTATCACGTCAAATAGTCAAGCATGACCTAAGATATATTAGAAAAATCGATGTGGTTGTGGTAATAGGGAACGGTCCAAGCTATGGAGCAGCTATTGAAATGTTTGTCGCAAAGATGTCTGGTAAGAAAGTAATACTGTTTGCAAGGGATCCAATACCAACTCCCTGGCCTATTAATTTTTCAGATTATAGAGTAAAGAATGAAGATGCGCTAATTGAATTACTTCATAAACTACAAAATAAATAGTCCACAGAGGCCAGAGTATTGTCGAAATTTCAAAATGAATATTGTATTTCAGTCTACAATCTAAGAAAGCAATATAGCAGGAATACCGACTATGTGCTCGATAAAATCACGTTTAACGTAAAGAATGGTACAGTTTTTGGATTTCTTGGCCCAAACGGCGCGGGTAAGACCACAACACTAAAAATACTTACCACCACCCTTAATCCGTCATCTGGAAGTGTATATATATTTGGAAAAGATCTCTTCAAAAATCAATTAGAAATAAAAAGAAGGATAGGAGTTGTAACTCAAAATCCTAGTTATGAAGCAAATTTGACAACAGAGAGAGCACTTGATCTTTATGGTATGCTGTGGGGTCTACGAGATAAAAAAACCAGAAAAAGAAAAGTAAATGAGGTCCTTAGAACATTCGACTTGGAATCTATCCGGAATTCCAAAAATGATGAGCTATCAATAGGCCAGAGAAGAAGAGTTCAGGTTGCACGAGAGTTCATGCATGAAATGGATCTTCTTTTCCTTGATGAACCAACTGTTGGGTTAGATCCTTCGGCCAGGAGACAACTTTTAGATTATATTAAAGCCCATGTTAAATCTGGCTTAACAGTTTTCTTTACCACCCATATTATGGAAGAAGCAGAATATCTATGTAATGAAATAGCTATTATAGACAAAGGCAGGATAATAGCTTTCGATACGCCGACTGGTCTAAAACAAAAATATGGCGGAGGAGCTAAGACCATAGAACTCACATTTAAAGACACATTGGATGAATACTTTGTGAATCTGCTAAAGGCTACAATTAACAAGAAAAATGGTGATAAGAATAGCGTAAGTGATAAGAGTAAATCGAATATTGATGTTAATGGAAAACATACAATTACAATTACAGTCAATAATGTAGAGGAAATCATTTCCGAAGTATTGCAAGTTGTTTCTAGACATGATTTGCAAATAGAAAGTATTGCTATAATTCCTCCTTCATTAGAGGAAGTTTTCCTGTCGATAGTTAATGATGAAAATAAACCGGTGAATAAATGAATATGTTGATAGTCGACAGAATCATATTATTAGTTTATAGAAACATAGTTGCTGCTATTGATAGAATATTCCTAATTTGGCAAATAGCATTTCCTGTTGTTTATATTTTTGTAGCAGGCTATGCATATTCTGCAATGATCGGGGATCAAGGCATATCCCTAGGCTCCATAACAGTTACCTATACTTCATTCCTGACGGCAGGAATGATTGGGTTCAATGTAATGAACGGTAGTACAGTAGCTGGTGCCATTATTTGGAACGACAAAAGAAATGGAATGTTTCAACAGCTACTAGTAATGCCATTCAGTAGGCCTCAATATATCATCAGTAATCTAATAACGATTATTCTAATTGGTTTGGCTAGTGCAGCGGCAATTATGATAATCGGTCTTCCAACAATGTACGAAGATATAGAAATTACACTTTGGAGCATACCATATACTGTTTATGCATTGGTTATAGGCTCGATATTCTTTGGTTCTTTTACCATAATCCTATCAACTAGGATCAAGAGTAGTGAAGGATATAATGTGATTAGTAACGGCCTTTTCCTATTTTTCGCTTTCGTCAGTACAGCCTTTTATCCTGCACAAGGATTGCCATGGCCCTTATCTGTTGCATTTTATGTAAATCCATTGACTTACATTGTGGATATCAGTAGAGCTGGAATATTTTCACAAATTGACATGGTTACGAATATTCAAGTGCTTGTCATTACTCTTCTAGCCGCAGTAGTTTTCATGATTGCAACAAAATCAATGGTTAGAATGAAAGTCTGAGGGACAATACTAACATCACTGGTAAGGGGATGTACATGGTACAAAAAAAGTAAGTTATTTTAAGATTGAGATGTTTTTCCTACAATGCGTTATTAATATAATGAATTTATATTGAGGTAGCCGTGGAACATACCTACATAGATTAAGATGGTTACCCACATTCAATTCATGTCATGTATAATCTTGTAAACTTTTGTTCAATTCTTAGTTCCTCATTGGAATGCTTCCTTTCCGATTACCTCCTTGAGCTTCCAGAATATCAATGCACATCCACTAGTATCAAAGATATAGCTTCTACCATCAATTTTTTCCTCTACGATTACGGATCGTCTTGTCATCCTTGGTGGTCTGCCACACATTATACATTTGTATACTTCATTATAGAGCTTCGTAGCTTCTTCTCCAAATGCTTGTAACCCGTATTGCGAACGGTCGTCGCAGGTAACTTCCACAAAGCAGTATTCTGTACCATTTTTCATATGATAAACCTGTTGTGATGTCTTGGTAACATGGCATCTCACATTATTGGCATTCTTTTCGGGCCGTTCCTCTTCATTATAGTCTCCAGATTGGAGAAGGTTTTGTAATGCATGAATGCTATTTTCGTAGCACGGCATCTGGGGATACCTCCCTCATTGTTACATCCTTTAACCTTATTTTTTTCTCAAGCCTCCATGCCAATTCCATAGCACAAAGCATAGGCACAAATCCAACTGCTATCCATACAAAGGGCTCTAATAATTCCATGCGTTAAATTCATGAGATTTCAGACTTTAATCCTACTAAGTACAAACGATGAAAAGTTCGAAAATCTTCAAAATAATAAGCTATATCATTAAGATATCAGTATTGGACTTTAGCGAACTAGGGCAAAAGGTTCTCCACAAAAACCGACTCTATTTCGCAGAATTAGTCCGAAATACTATTTTTCAGTAGCCTGTAAATTCCTCGACCTTGATTCTTTCTTTAGGAATGTTGAGCTCTTGTAACAAAGCTTGCATTGCATTTAGCATGTTAGGGGGACCGCATATATAAAATATGGATTTATTCAGGATGTTAGAATCCAGGTACTTCAAAATCATTGCTTTGTCTATTCTGCCATGTTCACCCTTCCAATCATTTGCATCTTTTAATGATTGTTCATGACGACCCTCATCACTGATGGTGTAAATAATCTTCAGATTTTTATTTATACTAGCCCACTCATCAAACTCTTCTTTGAATAAAATATTATTACGGTCCCTGTTTGAATCAAACATTATAATACTTACTGTTAGCTGCTTGTCGGTAGCATATTTTATCATACTCCTAAATGGCGTAACGCCTATGCCACCGGAAAATAATACAACAGGTTTTGAATAATCTTGATTCAATATGAATCGCCCTTCAGGTCCTCTTACCCTTACTATTGATCCATTCTCTAAAGCTGAAAGTCTCTTTTTGTACGGCGAATCTCTGATTTTAGTACTGAACATAATAAAATCTTCAGTTGGAGAGGATGAAATTGTAAAGTGTCTGATCGGACCTTTGGGATCATTGTAGACTTCGCCTATATCAAAAAACGCAAATTGACCTGCAGTATAATCGAATCCCCTATTAAATTTAAAAGACATTACATCAGTACCTTCGACTTTATCTTTTCTTGTCAGGGTTAACTCCACTTGATTAGACTTATTTTTATTTTTATCCGGTTTTTTGATTAGTACGCTATTGCCCTCTAATTTTACTTGATATGATGGCTCTGGTTCACTTGCAGGAGGTTCTTTCACCTCTCCTGTCCTTACGTCAAATTTAGAGCCATGCCATGGGCATTCGACTTCATAGCCCTCTAAAGTACCATCGGCTAACGGACCGCCCTCATGCGTACAAATATTATTAATAGCATAGTATTTTCCTTCAACATTTACTAGACATATATTTTCACCATCGAGTTGAACTTCCTTCATATGTGATGGTTGAATGTCATTCTTATTAGCTACCTTAACAAAATCCTCACTCAATGAGAACCATTAGGAGTACAAAGTCTATAATGATTTCTGTTTGAATTTCTTCGATATTCTTTGAACCTAGATGCTGTGGAAAATATCTACATCCTACAGTACGAGGTATATGGACGGTATATTTTCTTAATGTCTTTTAGTTTTTGATAGTCTTTAATTCCCTTTCCCTAATTTTTATTTTATTTGCAAGTGCCTTGTAAACCCTACAGCCAAAGGCCCACAGAGAACCTCCGACCTGAAGTATCAACACATTCTCGATAGTATCAGACATTATCGAAATTTCAATATCTGAGCATGATTATTTTTATCATTCAACGTAATGAGTGTGAATTAATTGATCATAAAACCTAACTGATTTGATGTTGACAAATTCTAACATGCCATATCTTGACAGTTCTCTACCAAACCCACTTTTTTTTACTCCCCCGAATGGAACTCTGGGATCTGATGCTACCACATTGTTAACGGATACTATACCTGATTCCAAGCTGCTTGAGAATCTTTCTGCCTTATCAAGATCCTGAGTCCATATACTAGCCCCAAGACCATAATCAGAACTGTTGGCAAGTTCGATAGATTCATTTTCATTATCAGCTACAATAATCGGAGCCACTGGCCCAAATACCTCCTCTTGTGCTATAGGCATTTTTGAGTTAACATTTTTTAGAACTGTTGGTCGATAGAAATAACCCTTCTTCCCTATTCGTTCTCCACCTGTTAGTACCTCGGCACCTTCTCTAACCGACTCTTTGACCTGGGAATCTATTTTCTCCAGGCTACTAGCGTTTACAAGAGGGCCTATATCTGTACCGTCGGATAATGGGTCTCCTACCTTAAGTTTCTCTGTCTTTTGAACGAACTTTTCAATAAATTCATCTGCTACTTTTTTTACTACAATAAAACGCTTTGAAGCAATACAGCTTTGACCACAATTAATAAAGCGCCCCTTTACGGCGCCACTAGATGCTTTCTCGACGTCAGCATCCTCACACACTATGAAAGGATCGCTACCACCCAATTCCAGAACTGTTTTCTTAAGTTTGGATGTCGCTCTTTGAGCAACTTTAGCTCCAACAGGAACGCTTCCTGTAAATGTAACAGCATTTATATCATCAGAGTCTATAAGTGTCTCTGCGATACTAGAATCGCCCACTAGAGTTTGAAACACTGCCTCCGGTAGGCCTGCTTTGATGAAGGTCTTCTCTATTTCAATTCCGCACTGCATAGTAGCACTGGCTGGTTTTAACACGATTGTATTGCCAATCATCAGTGAAGGAGCTGCGAATCTTAATGCTTGCCAGTAAGGAAAATTCCATGGCATTATGCTACCTACTACTCCAATGGGTTGAAATTTTATCACAGTTTTTCTAGCATCAGTATTAACAACTTCGTCTGTGGAGAAGATCTGCCCATTATCAGCATAATATTCTATTACCCAAGCACATTTTTCAACTTCAGACCTAGCTTCTTTTATAGCCTTTCCCATTTCATTTGTAGCTGTTCTGGCAAGATTCTCCTTCTCTCTTCTTAATTCATTTGCAAAGTCGTGAAGAAGATCTGCTCTCTTACCAACATCTTTTTTCCAATCTTGAAATCTATTTCTTGCATTTTTTGCTTTGTCGTTAATCTGCTCTTTAGTCATTATTTTGTACCGATTTACAATCTCCTCTGTCGCTGGATTTACTGTCTTTAATTCTGCTGTTTTAATCAAGGATTTATTACACCTCTACCAACAATCTTGCCTTCTTTTAGCATTGTTAACGCATCTGTCGCTTGATTGAGTTTAAATCGATTTGAAACAAGCGGACTGATTACTCCTCTTTCAGCTAAGGATACTAGCTCTGTCATATCGCTTAGAGTTCCAGTGTACGATCCTATTAACCTGTACGCCCTCGTCGGCATACTGACCAAGCCTAATTTTAGCTCACCGCCAAAGAGTCCTACCAAGACCAACCTTGCTCTTTTTCTAAGAAACTGCATGTCTGTTTCTACAGTCTTAGAAGCATTGACAAAGTCAATAACTGCGTCTGCTCCCATTCTATCTGTAATCTCCATGACTGATTTTATCGGGTCCTCTTTTTTCGAATTTATAGCGATATCTGCTCCATTCCTTTTGGCAGCTTTTAGCTTCTCATCATCTAGATCCATGGAAATTATTTTAGAACCTGTAATAGCTTTTGCTAATTGTATTGCCATCAAACCTAATCCTCCTGCACCGACAATAACGACATTATCGTACGGTTTGAGATGGGCATTCTTTACTGCTCCATATGCTGTTAGTGCAGAACACGATAAAGTTGAGGCAGCATCAATATCCATTTCATCATTCAATTTTACTAAATACTTGTAACTTGGGACCAACACGTACTCTGAGTAGCCTCCGTCTGTATAGACACCCAGCGATCTAGGTCTATCGCATAGATTTTCTTCGCCACTTCTGCACGCGGGACACAATCCTTCACCTATCCATGGATAGACAAGTACTTTGTCATTTTTAATAAATCCCTGTGCCTCCTCTCCTAGACTTTCCACTACCCCTGCTACCTCATGTCCAGGGGTCAATGGATATTTTACTCCCCTATCAGTAGTTTTGAGAAGCTGTCCTTCAATGCCCTCATAACCTCCGTCCCATAAATGAATATCACTATGGCAGACACCTGATGATTGTACCTTGATGACAACCTGTGATCCCTTAGCTTTTGGAGTTTCGAGTTCTTGTACTTCTAACGGTTCCTTTGGCTTGACAATTCTTGCTGATTTCATATCTAGTAGTAGAAGGTTACTAACACATATAACACATACAGATGCTCCAATAACGATCTTACATTTGGTATGAGAATATCTAGGAAATCACTTGGCACCAATATATGATTTATTTTATAAGAACGAAGTCGGTGCACGAGGTAGGTATGGGTATTTAACTTTGTATAACAATATGATATACAGGGAGAAAAAAAGAATAAACTAAACATGGTCGAATGCAATATATGTGGAGCTGCTGAAAGTATTCCTTTTCATTGCAACTATTGCAAAAATTCATTCTGTAATATTCATAGAAATCCCGTCAACCACTCCTGTCCATTTTTGAATATTTACGATACAAAGAGAAAAAAGCTCCTCCTTAACGGAGGTCGACGTCCTACTTCTTCTAGGATATTAAGGGTGAAATCGTCAAGAACGGAATTACTTCATCTCGGTATAGCAACATTGCTGGTCACTGCAGTTGGTCTTTCACTAAATGGTTATAGATATGTCTCATGGCAATTTCTTGCTATATTTGTTAGTGCGTTCTTGGTACATGAGCTGGCTCACAAATTTTTAGCCCAATATTATGGAAGCTGGGCTGAGTTTAGGGCTTACATGTGGGGCCTAGTAATAACAGCGATTTCTGCTCTCCCAATTATGCCATTCAAGTTTATTGCACCTGGTGCAGTTATGATTGGACTGTCAGATAGAAACAAGTTTGGAAGAGTTGCATTAATTGGCCCCTTAACAAATTTGATGATGGGTTTTTCCTTCTTGTTGATCTCAGTCTATTTCAATTCGGTTAGTCCATATTTTACGGTAGGTGCATCATTTAATGGTTGGATAGCAATGTTCAATCTCATGCCTTTCGGACTATTAGACGGTCAGAAAATATTTGATTGGAACAAAATAGTTTGGGGACTTACCATGGTAGCCGCCGCTGGACTATTCATCATTGCGTATTTATGATTCCTTTTCTAGAATTATTTCCTATCCGATCCATAGGCTACTAAGTCTTTCCTAGATCCTATTCCTCCGCCACATCCCCATTTAAAATAATTTGTTATTAGTATAATCTAGAAGATATAGAAATTTGGAACTCAAGTATTGATATAATACTCTAGTGACGTAATTTTATTTGCCGAAGCGATATTTTCATCGACTGTATTTAGTTTGAAAGCAGTACCTCCTATCATCGCTTTTCTAATATTCTTCTCTGCCGTAGCGACATTTGTCGGATACAGGTCTATCCCGGTAAAGTTCCTGTCATGCATAGCACATACAATTCCGGTTGTCCCCCGCCCCATGAATGGATCTAGTACATGATCTCCTTTTTCGGAGGCAAATGTAACAATTCTAGCGATCAGATCTTCAGGGAATATTGCAAAGTGTTCATTCCCATAATGGGCTTTTGTAGACACTTCCCATACATTTCCGGGATTTTTACCATTAGAATTACATACTGCGAAGATCGGATAATGACTGTGAGCTCCTATTCGCTTGCGAGTAGCATGCCTCTTAAACTTACGATAACAGGTAGGACAGAATTTTTCGGGATCATACCCATATGCCCTTGATATTTCACTTGTTGTAGGTAGATCTTCAAATTTTGTATCTGATTTTGCATTATGAATAATCTTTTTTATTTCTAAAATCTTATCTCTATCCGGCTTTATCGGTTCATACTGTATCATGTTCTGCGGAGGTAGCTTGTTTCTTCCTTCTCTAGCCTCATTACCTCTCACTCTTAGACTCGTCATGTTTGTGAAGCATTTTTCATTTTTTGAAAGAAACATAATTAGTTCATACGCTTGAGTAAAATTATCCTTGGAACTACTAGAGACGTTGTTTTTCTTGTACCATATTATATCTTCTCTAAACCTATAGCCCTTCTCAACTAATCTAAAAGCAAGTTTATGAGGCACCATGAGCTTTCCACAATTTCGTCTTGTATCTCCTATTACTATCCACAAGCTTCCATCCTCAGTTAGTAAATCTATGCAGACGGCAAAAATATCAACTAATTTCTCTATAAATTGTGATGGAGTTTGTTCTTGACCGATTTCTCTTGGGTCTTCGCCGTAATGTCTATGGTTAAAATATGGTGGAGATGAAACAATAAGTCTGTATTTGTTTCGTTCGTCCGGTTTATTTGCGAGTTTGGTTAGAATATCATAACAATTTCCTTGCCAAACATGATAGGAAATCATTACAAAGGAATATTTTATCTCTTTTTGTAAATAAAGGCATCGACGTAGTTTTTCGCTAAATTTCTAATCTTATTTACACCGCCCAGTTGACATGCTATTTTGAGGCATGTATAAATGAACTAAATACCTTATTATCAGAGGTTTTGTCTTAAAGTATTAACAATTGATAAGAATTGAAATCCAAAAATCCTATTTACAAAAATTCTTCTTAAACACGCTGAGGAATAACTCTTGAGTAAACCATTAAAAGAATAAGGGATATAAATAAATGAATTAAGAATAGTGATACATAATTGGAAGATCCGGCTCAGCTAAAGGAACAAATTGAGTCAGAAACTGTAAATTCTCAATTAGAACCGCGAAAAACGGCATTTAAACGTCCATCAAAAATACGCGTAGCAAAGGTAATTCTCAAGTTGCTACCTATTGTAGTCAACTTAAGACAGGACCGGAGAAAATGGGTAAAACATGAGGGGAAGAATATAGATGAACGGAAATTTAAAAAACATGCAAAAAAGGCGCTCAAAGTCTTTATTGAGCTAGGCCCGTCATATATAAAATTAGGACAATGGTTGTCTTCACGCGCTGATTTGTTACCTCTTCCATATCTAGAAGAATTGTCGAAACTACAGGATAAGGTTCCCCCTGCAGAATTTTCAAAAGTAAAACCAATCATTGAATCTGAACTTGGCAGATTAGAAAAAATATTTGAATCATTTAACACTTCCGCACTTTTAGGTGCCAGTTTGGGTCAGGTCTATCTTGCGAAGTACAATAATAGAGATGTCATCATAAAAGTTAGCAGACCTAATATAGAAGAAGTTATTGAGAGTGATATCTACATCCTTAAGAAAATCCTGCCTCTTGCTACCAGATTCATTGATCCGAATCTTGCATTTTCTGCGGAAGGGATGCTATCTCAGTTTATAGATACAGTATATGAAGAAATGGATTATCGCATAGAAGCAGATAATCTAGTAACTATCAAAAGAAACCTTGCAGGTGATAATTCAGTTATAATTCCTAGTGTTATTCTAGATAGAACCTCGAAGCATGTTTTGACAATGGAGTATATCCCAGGGATCAAGATTACCGATATTGCAGCACTCGATGCTATGGGTATAGACAGATCTATCTTGGTTACACGAGTTCACAGGCTGTTTTTTAAGATGCTCCTTCGACATAACATATTTCATGCGGATCCGCATCCGGGTAATATCTCGGTTGCTGACAATGGCTCGATAATTCTTTACGATTTTGGGATGGTAGGAAGGCTTGATAATAAGACACGGCTTAGACTGATCAGGTTGTATTTAGGTATGATTGATAAAGATCCTCCAAGAACAGTCAATATTTTGATGGAACTTGGAACACTGGAGCCAACTGTCAATCGTTATGTTGTTGAGAAGGCCATCGAACTTAGTATTCAATCATTGTATGGAAAAGAGGTGGACAAGATGGAAGTAAAGGCATTGACAGACCTTGCTAACAAGACAATGAGCAGGTTCCCATTCAGGTTACCAAAAAACCTTGCTCTATATATGAGAATGGCATCAATCATAGAAGGAATATACCTACATCATAAAGTCAAGTTTCAATTTGTCAAGGTGCTTGCCAAAATACTTGAAGGAGAAGGGCTGATAAGAGAGGCATATATTGAGGAGGCAAGAACTTCAATTTTACGACTAGGAAAGAATATTGAATCAGCACTAAACGTTGCTCCACTATTGCAATCATACCTTGACACCCAACTTTATGATACATATAATAAAACTAAGAAGGAAAAAAGTAATACCCAAGTTGCTGGAGTCATATTTGCTGCGGGCTTGTTTATTGGCTCGGCAATTGCCTTACCTTATGATAGTAACATAGCGTATGCTGGCTTCATTGGTTCCATTGTAATTGCAGCGTTTGTTACAATAGGAAAAAAATTCTGGTAATTTATTTAATGAACTAGTGAGGTTTCATATTGAATCAAAATTTTCACTGATAAATAGATTCTATATTCTGGTTGAATCAATAACGTCAAAGCGCACCCTACCTTTATGATATGGCTGTAATAACAAAGATATTCCCCTAACAATGTATGATTACTACTTGCCGCATATCTCAATTCGGCTCGCCAAACTTATAAAAACCAGTATAGATAACTCGAGGTCTTCAGGAGAACACAGCATAAATTAATAAAGATGTTGCTAGCGATATCACTAGTAATATGATCCCCTACTATTATTTGGAAGCATTGGTACCAAAGGGGCATTAATCCTTGGATTCGCGGCTTCGGAAATATTAATGCACTATTGGAACTCAAGAAAACCTCTCCCTGAGGTTCACATCTTTGGTAGAAGAGTTCATCATGGCGAAATTGGAGCCTTATTGTCAGTGTCTTCTCTACTCGTGGGTAAAGTCCCCATTCCAGCGGCGGTCTTTGGCATACTTGCAGGGGTCGGGACAGGATTAGTTAAAGATGATATTGTGGACATCAAAGAATGGTTTAGATTTAAAAAAAATGGACATGTAAAAAAGATCAGAGTTAATTAAGATAAAGAATATCTCATTTATAATCTGATGATCTAGAACCAACCTCGCTTAATTATTCTCTTGATAAAAATTGTGGCCATATAGGAAGTTACTGCTGCCGAGCCAATTATGCATCCTGCTGTTATTCCGCTCGACAATTGATTATCTTTTTTGTCAGCTTCTAATCTCTTGTTTTTGCCAACTGCAGGACCAACTAGCTTTCCAATTGAAACGGCAGACATAATACCTACTAAAAATTCAGGAGCATCGATTATTAGGTGACCCAAGGGATCTTTTCTGGGATCAATATTATCAATATGAACAGTATAATAGTCACCATAATCTCTGATATGTAAGTTCTTATGACGAAATTGTTGCTTAGCACCTTTTTTATCCCCAAGGTGAGTTACTTCGTAGCCAATAGTTGGTCTCACAGACTTGGGTACAATAATGCTTCCTTCATCGTCAGTGAATGACACACTAAATTTGTAGTGCATAGGCATATAAATTAATTCTAAACTATTGATATTGAAAAGTATTCACTGCTAGATCTCACAGCCTGCGGTACAATGATGTCTCCATCGCTGATATATGACATGCCAAATTTGTACTGCATGGCATTTCATAGACATCTACCTAAAACCACTGAAGTTAATATTGGGTGCATTTAAAGGCTATAAAATCATAATACTCCAAATTTGGCGAGAATATAAAAGACTTCCAATTGCGTTAACTATAACAATTCTATCTCTCACTACTATTAGACACTACCTTGATCCCATACCGTCTAACAAATGAAATGAAATAATTTGCCAGATCGCAGGAAGAGTTTGAACGCTTACTATCTAACTCTATCCACATGTTTTGTTTTTTTATCCTATCCGGAATCTTAAATGATAAGACGATATCATTTCTTCCAAAATGTCTGAAGTCTAATGTATATATCATCCTCATGTTTCCATATTCAATCGTCATGTCTCGCTTATGACAAAATCTTAGACCTTTTAGTTTGAGATAGTACGACGCATATTGATAAAAGTCTTTAAGAATATCTTGTAATAATATGCTTCTTTCTTCTAACGAAGGTGGCTTTGAGCTCTTTTGGCGGATAACTTTGGCTGGGACACCAGCTGCAAAAACTGATTGGGGAATATTCCTCGTTACGGTCGACCCGCTTCCAATAGTTGCGTCTCTTTCAATTGTTACTCCTGGTAGAACTGTTACATTCCATGGCAGCCAAGAGTTATCTTTAATTTCGACATCGGCAAATTTGTAAGGGTTACCTTCCAACACGTTTTGCCAAGCACTGTGTGTAAAAATGAGACAATAACCTCCTATGCCAACATTATTTCCGAGGACTATTCTCCTAGTTGTATTAAGGTATGATCTGAATAGGATAACAGACTGATTCCCGACCTCTATGGTGCTCTTCTCACTCTGCATTCCACCAATGAATACATCTCTATCGATAATAACATAGTCGCCAATGATTACTGATTTGAAAGCATTAATTATCGTTCTCTCCTTGATCGTTGTACCTTGTCCTATCACAATATTTCCGTCTGAAAAGAGTTTACAGCCAGTCAGAATTGCTCCTGATTTTACCGTTATTCCCTTTCCTTTAATTTCAACATCAGTTAGTCTCGCATCTTTTCCAATAGCAACATCGCTAGAGTACAATTTGGAATTTTCTATATGCGCCGAAGTGGAGATTTTACTCATTGATGATTTCACTATAGTTCGATTCGATTGATCATTTTCGCCAGATCAATACCCCTACATATTTGTATATCAGGTCGAGATGTTAGATATTGTAGAATATTAGAATACATTCTACCCCCTATCATTTTTAAGACATTATCATGCCAGATAACTGTTAGAATATCTTTTTTCAGGTTCTTGCATAAATCCAAGGCTTTCTCAAAAAGTGTAACTAACTGAGATTCTTGGAGTTTCATGTAAGTAAATATATATGCATCCATCAGTGTAATGGGAAATTCTATTATATTTCCAATCTTGTAATATCCCATATCATCCTTAGTTATCCGATCTTTGACCTTTTTTGCAGATGAATCGTAGGTGAATCCTAGGTATTGCAACTTAAATGCCAATTCCGTATCACTATTCAAATAATGCACCCTATTTGCCGTAATGGGATGTTTCGCGATTAATTCTAATTGCTTTTTTTCACTCGCTAGTTTTTCCAAACTATTTGTAGATCCCGGATCACTATGTAGTCCTATTTCCCACCCTCCTTTAATCAGGGCCTGAATATCATCCGTGTAATCCCTGAAATCTCCATCTTCGTAGAGGGTCCTGAAGAAAAATGTTGACTTCACCCCGTATCTATCTTCTATCGCCATATAGTCTGGAATATTATAGTATGGATTCCTTACTCCAAGGTTGTTAATTGTGACCTTATCAAAACGTTGTTTTCTATTAAGGATATGCTCTCTGGATGCCCCTTGTTTACGCCAATCAACATCATGGCTTAAGAAAATATACTGCACTAATCCACCCCAATATTATATCCATGGAATAATATCTCATTGACCCAAATAACTGTAGCCAATATAGAAAGCACTAGCCGAGGTACCTATGTCTTAATGTAGAGGGGCTGCAAAAAGGCATAGTTTTTATTTCTTATCTTTAGTCGCAGGTTTTGTTTTGTCTTCTACAAAACCGTGGCTGGCTAAATGTTTTTATGTTATTTCGCGATATGCTTTTTTTTATCCGAGCAAGGAAGAGTAGAATTAGATAATTAGTATATTCTAGGAATAAAAGACATATTACTGAATTTAAGATCCACCGTGGGGATAAAAGCGTGTTTCATGTTTCATGTTAAGAATACGCTCTAATTTAACTTAATTAAGCCTTTACTCTTTCATTTTTGAAAATTTAGGTTGTTCTCGTCTCATGTCTCTGCCCAGTAACTGGTAAAACACGCGAAACTACCCTAAACAATCACTCTTCCATCAGCGTTAATGTGGACTGTATTCCGCGTATTCGTATCATATACTTCCCTATAGATTCTTTTAATACACTCATATTATCATCTGACAACTTTACTACGATGTCATAGGGCCCCTCTACTCTGTTTACCTCTACTACAGAGGGCAACATGTTTAATTGGCTCATGACCTCATCATCAGAGTAGTTATAATCTAGTAAAATTAAAACATATGCTGTTGACAATATGATAGTCTGTTATAGCATTTGAAGGATATAAGGTAGGCTGCTGGTGCTAGTGGCTATATTGGTCTGATAAAAAGTTTGGTTAGAAACTCTTATTATAATATACCAAGGCAGCTGAATATTTGTTTGTCACCATGGAACTTCTAGGAAATTGATCATAAGAGAGACAATATTGCCAGGTATCTTCTCTCCATTATAAATGGATCCACATTACAGTAAATGTATTATACTTCAGATATTTTTTTTGAAAAGCTTTTTTTTACTCGTTGAACCTATACATTACAATTATAATATTAATATCCTAATTATTTAATGGAGTTATTATATTAACCAATAGGGTTATACCTGTTTTTTGAGTTCACCATTTTCTAACGATATCATAATTATCGTCTCGCATCTTTCACACTTTGCACTAAAGTCTGTTATATTCCAAAATGCGTGGGGAGTAAGGAAATTAAGTTCATCATTTCATACATGTTATTAGGACCATATAAGGAATATCCAAGATGTTCCTTGCTCTGCTAACCATGAAGTTGTTCAGTTGCTTTTGCTAACCCATGGTAAATTATTTTGTTCCAAAAATTGTGCCGGCTTGGATCATTGAGCCATGAGGAATCTGTCTTCCAGGAAGAATTATTACTGATGCCCCAATTGCAGAATCATTCCCAACCACTGCTCCAAAATGATTCGTCCCTGTGTCTATTAGATTGCCACTCTCTATTTCATACCTCACATTTCCATGATTAAGTAATACATTGGCGGTTCCAGAGTAACCTCCAAACCAAACCGTTTCTCCTACTATACTGTCAAGTATCACATTATGATGTGATATCTTGTCATTTCCTGCAAAGTATGATTTTCCGATTTCACAATTGAATCCGATTCTGGTTCCGTTCCCGAGCATACAGTTTCGAACTAGAGAGCCCATCCCAATAAAACTCCCTTTTCCAATGTATACTGGTCCTTTAATTTTGCAGAAATCATCAATCTGTACATCATCTTCAATCATACAGGGTCCTTCTATTACGCTCGATTTTGCTACAGAGGCGTTTGGAGAAATTATTTCTTGTGTTACCTCTTCGAGTAATACTTTTTGCACCAGGTTTAGAAAGTCCCAGGGATACATTATGGACTCCATGAATAGACTTCTCTTTGTTTTCAGAATAATGCAGACAGGCATTTAATGGAATTTCCAAGCTTTCATATATTCCTCCTATGATTACCTTGCTGTACACATGTTGGGATGATAACGATGTTGCTGTAATTCTTCCCTCAATATCGTTATGATTACCATAATATCTTTCGTCTATCCCATCGTCGCTGAATTCCTCTACATCGATATTTGGAAATGCTTCTTGAACTATCCTTAACGTGTTACGCAAGCCATTCGGTATCAAAACTTTATCAAGGATTAATTTCCTCCCTGCCACCTTTATGTTCCTAAGAATCAAGGGTTCTCCCAACACCTTTAGGAAAGTGGCAGGACATTCACTTTTAGAATTATTGCTGTTATTGCAGCCATTTTTGCTGTTACCATCTATTAACGACTCTAAATGGTGGGTCGTATTATAGAAGGTAATTTTCAATTCGAGATACTAACCACCGTAAACAATCAGATATTTGATTAGTTCGCACCTTTTACTACTACTGTCAATTGTGATTTGGTTTTGTGATGAGAAAGCTGTGTAGGGATTTACCACTAACTATCAGTAGAGATGTCAGTTCATTTTAACATTAGGATAGTTATTAGTATGGAATTGTTCTCCACTTAAGGAATGGTTATTTTAAATCGACAATAATCAAGATACATCTACACGAATATACAACCGTACGAGGAATATTTCGGAAAGTACTTTATCAATTAAGTTTAGAGAAACAGTAGGCAGTCGAACCTGCTCGTCCTCTTTAGATTAACAATGTTAATCAAGGCTTTAATATAGGGTCTAAAAAAGTGATTTCCCTCTGTTCATGATAAAATAATCTGCAGGAGGTTCAGCAAATAATGAGTTCGTGAGGAATTCTGATAATTTGACCAAGGTTAATAATAACGAATCGAGGGCTATTACTGAGATCGAAAAAGGCTAATCACGATTTACAAAAGATAAGTTCAATCGCAATTTGTTCGACCATCCAATCTTATTTAATTGTCGTCAGTATTACCTACCATTAATCGTACTGAGAACATTTATTTTCTCTAATCAGTCATTATGGTCTTCTTCAGTGAAAAATAGTCTCTTTCCTTCATTCCTGTATCGAATCTACATGATAATTTGGTACCATTCTCTCTTAGTCCGATCCTGAGATGTCCATATCCAGAATACTGCTCATAAATGTATGTCTCACAATTATCCATGTCATACAAATGTCTACCGCCACTACCAACATTAGCGAAAATACTGCCATTGGTGTCAAAATAATCGTGTCTTCTTGTGTCGTTTACTTTTGGTTTTTCTTTTCCAGTATATGATAACGGATATGAACGCTCATAGTTATGATTGTGGCCCGACAGTACTAAATCTACTTTGTATTTGTCAAACAACTCATGGAAATGCCTAAATGAATCATACGGCGAATGAGTAACTCTGCTGCAATAAATTGGCTGATGAAAACAGACTACTCTAAACGTGATGTCATCAATCTTGTTTTTCTCTTCTCCAGAATAATTGGACATAGTTCTTGCCAGTCTTTCTTCTGCGTATTTGTACTGTTCGCTATCTCTGTTATGGTTTGTCTCTGTGTTTAGCATTAAGAAAAATATAGTTTCTTTCTTAAACCAGTATATCCAGTTTGTGAAATTAGGATTATTCTGCTTGAAAATTGACAAATATGACTCAGCAAATCTTCTATCATGATTTCCCATAACGGCCCAGTGTTCTATTCCATGAACGTCTTTCATGTATTCATCCCACCACTTTCTGGTCCAGTCAACAGAGAATTCGTAAGAAAAGTCGCCGAGATTTAACAGAAACTTCGGATTTTGACTTTTAATATTTGTACACACCTTCTTTGTGGCTACCGAATGTTCAAAATCACCTACAGCAGCAAAATTGAAATCTGATTTGGTTGCAGCCGTTGTCGAAGAAGCGGTACTTGACACTGGTCTAAATGAAGAGAAGGAAGGAAAATAACCTTTCTAGGGTTGTGGTTCGGCTGACCTTTACGATAATCGATGGAGCTAGCTAAATGTCGCTAGTGACATTGAAATCGTAAAAGGATGGCATAGCTACGTATTTTTGTGAAAACTAACTAATTACGCTTCCCGAGATTCTTTCCTGCCCATGAGGCTCAGTATCGCATGAACCCCACTATTATTGTTCTGGTAAAATCCGTTCTTCTTTTCTCTCTTTATATTTTTCTCCGTTCTCTATTAACTGGTTTATCGTATCCCAACTAAAGTCGGCCCATTTATCAGAAATGTTATTCTGATCATCTTTACGTTCTATCGTTACTATTTTAGTTAGATCAAATCGGCCTTTTAATAGATCTCTATTCCTTCTTGGTGTTGGTGATGTCCGTCCTTCGCTCTTGGTTTTTTCATTAAGAAGACTTTCAATCTTTTTCTGTAACTCTCGTTTTCTGCTAGATTCTGTAATCGAATTTATTGCCTCATTTGCTATACCATTTATTTCTCTTATCAAATGTATATAGTCTGACACAAACATTGCAGCCTTTTGGTCATATTCTGTCTTATCACTGTACAATATATCATTCCTTCTATCTTTAACGCCATCATGATCTAATTGGATGGTTTCTTCTCTTGTAGGCCAAATATTAACCACATAGACTTCCAAGTCTGGAACTCTTTGATCCTTTTCCTCTATTCCATTTTTTTCAAAGTAGTCTAACCAAAAATCCCTATGGTATTGTATAAGTTCCCTTAATGGAGTATTACTCAATATCCCACCATCACAAAATTTTTCTCCCTCTATATCTACATACTTAAAATATATCGGAAATGAAGCACTTGCCATTACATGACTTATTTCGATGCCATTTTCAGAATAGCTATCAAAAGTTTCTGCTCTGCCTTCTTTAACATTAGTGCTAACAACAAGAAGTCGAGGCTCTCTTCTTTCAAATCTAGTTTTTATCGGAAAATCTGCAAACCTACGGCCGTCCTCATATTCATGTTCTAAGCTACTCCATAATCTATTATTATCATATTGAAACTGGGTATTAGGGTTTACATTTGGTCTAAAATCAAAGTACGGCAGATAATCATGAAATCTATAGTCAAATTCTAAGATTGGTGGGGAAAAACATTTTGTATTCCTTCATAGAAAAAGAATTTTGCGGAATAATATTTTCTTGCAGACTCGCCTAGTGTATATCTATATAGTTGGGCGATTGATGGAGTTGGAGTAGCGAGGTATCTCCAAAACTTTTGAAGTGTTTCGGCGCCATCTTGCCAATTCTTATTATTTACAAACTGGCTTACTAGTAATGCACTATTTATTGCGCCAGCTGAGGTTCCTGCGAAAATATCGAACAAAGGTACGCCGCCCTCTTTTCCGCCGTTCTTGTTGTCTTCATCAGTAAGTATATTACAAAGGGTTTTAAAAACTCCTGATTCGTATGCGCCTAGTGCAACACCCCCTTGTAATACAAGCGCTCTTTGTTTTGGGGGTACCGTATTTATGGCCATTTTATTATTCTTGTAATTTCTTTTCAGATTATTGATTCTTTCTCTAGCTCAGTTTCCTACTGTGGTCATAATTTGCAGCAATCTTATCCTTCAGCATTTTATACTGTGAATCATTAATTTTTCCTTTAGCATACAACTCTGCAATTTCCTCTTCTATGCCTTGTCTATCTTTTTCCTTAAACTCGGAAGGGAGTTCTTTATCCGTGTATTTGTAAAACCTCCTTCTTTGTCTCCAACCATTAATCCATCTTATAATAGATGGCATGAAGGTTCCAAGCAAAATGCTAAACAGAGCAATCCAAATTCCCTCTGGGACTGGAGGAGGGGCTAGACTAAAGTATGCAGTGAACTTGCCAAATCGATTAACAGTGAGACTTGCGGCAGGATCAAATGATCTGATACCAAAGATCCCAAGAAGTGAAGTCCATGGCGATCCGGAAGGGGGTAGATGCATTTACACAATAGTCGTATTATCAGGCAAACTTTGTCCAACTGGTGAACTCAAATCCATTATTTGGTTCGGCTGAACATCCCTAAATACTACAAATATTATACCACGACATTGTCATCGAGCGCCGTTCTTATTGCGATATTGGTCACCTGTTTCATCATGTACCATACTTTTATATCATCCCTATATTACGAGGCATCAGGCAGTAATAACAAATCGTTCTCCAATCAAAGCCTTTCTCAGCTAGGTACAAGGTTTGAAGCTATGGGGGGACTTATTAATCTACCATCTATCGATTGCCTCGGATGCGAATTTAGAGGAATTGTTGAAAAATTAAATGATACTCAATATAGGATTCTTGGAGAGGTAATTGTAGGCGGTATTTCCTCCATTATGCCAGTCTCAATATCAGGAACGTTGAACATAGAGGGTTCGACGATAAATGGTAACCTTCGTATTAGCAACAAACTGTATACTATAGAAGGAACAAGTACTACGTATTCTCCAACGTGTAGTATGTGTAAACAGACACTAGATTTGAGAGGACGAAACAATCAAGGTAATGATGTAATGAGTGCAAATGTCCCTCTGAAGATCATCAAGTAGCAGGTTCAAAATTTTTATTGACTCTAACGCAATTTCGGGGCTGAAATGGTAAAATTACATTTCATAAAAATATAATAAATAACTATTCTAAGTGACTGGTAAAGTCTAATTGTCAGCTGACTCGATATATCTACGTTCCAGAAAGATCATGAAGTCCCTTCTAAAATGATTTTATCTCACCATTTATAAGAAAGCTAAAGTCGAGAGTTGTTGTGACCGAATTTAATCTAAAATTGGAACTATAACTGTTAAATTTGGTCAATGATACAATATATTGTGCGTAAATCGGAGAACTGTGTCCATAGCGAACACGGGATATGTGAAGGCGTCACGGTGGAATCCATCAATTGTTCAACAAAAACCAAATTATGTGAATGTGAATGCCATAACAGCATGTATAAACTGGTCCGTAGGATGCAGATTTCAAACAGTCAGTTTGATTAGTTATTTGTGGATTTTTTTTATACTTTCAATTTTTACCTACTATCCTGATAACTTATGATCATTTATTCATATAAACTAGATAGGAAATAAAGCTAATGCGACAATAACATATCAGCATTTTCCTCCTATAATCCTCGCACTGACACGATGATCTTTATTCCAATATTTAGTGAGATTTTAGGTCATTTAGAAGCAACAGAAATTCCTGAATTCAAGAGGAGATTATGGAGAAGAAAGTCATAAAATAGATTTTATTGTTTTCTGTCAATTAATACGTAAAAATAGCTCTCACAGTTATCCACAAGAATAAAGAGCAAACGGAAAAATAGTCCACAATAATAAGGAATTGATTGTCATTGTAATCCATATATCCTTCCACGCGGGTTTTCCATTTCGATATGAGCCTGCTGTATAATCTAGTATATTTTGTTTTGTCTTTGAATACGAACCTTTTCCTCTAATCTGGTCATGGATTTTCTCAGTACCATCCAAAGAGATCCAATAAAAATAAAGATTATCAAATCTCCTTAATGGATAAGTTCCGTTTGAAACAACACATACTCTTTTAGGCATTTCTTTGCAAAATACTTCAATTATGTCAGGTCTCATCGTTGGCTCTCCACCCACAAGAGTAACAACAAATATTTTCTGTTTCTTGATAGTCTTTCTAATTATTTGTCTCCATTGATCTGCGCTAAGTTCTTGTCATTCCTCTTTTCTGTTAAGCCACCAGTAGCAATGGGTGCAATGTAGATTACAAACATTAATTACATCTACGGAACTATAAAGCTGGTTTCTGATGAAATAGTTTGATGCTGACAATTTTCTCAAACATTCCAAAATACAATGGAATCTCTCTAATGATATCAGTTATACCCCGGCCATAAATGAGATCAACCATGGTTGTCTTTTACTTATAGGCACGTAATAGATAAACCGTTATGTAAATGATCTATTCGTATCTCAAGTATGAATACTATGAAAGGTATAGAATTAATTGAGGGTTTGGCCTAGGTATATTTGTAATTCTGAGAGCTTTCAAAAGTTCTAAGGATGTCATCTTCATTCTCGCCAGAAAATTAGAATTACGAATTTTGCCCATCGGAAATACTATGGTAGACTCGAGTCATTAGATATTCAGCCGCATGGTTATACTCGAACTAAAACTGGATAAGACACAACTCGCTAAAATTCAATTGAAAACCAATGCCAAATACAAGAAAATACAATAGAGACATGAAGTAAGATATAAACAGAATCTGAAATGCAGAGGAATAATAAACAAAAGATAAGATTACAGGGTTCTAACAGAATCTATGAAGGAAGTATTTCCATTAGGATTGATCGGTTTCAACTGGATAAAAAAAAGATAGAAAAAGAAATCGTCGAACATTTACCCTCAGTAGGCATTATTCCTATCATTGATGATCAAAATATAATACTTGTGATTCAATATAGACACGCCGCAGGAAAAACAATACTGGAAATCCCTGCAGGTAAAATAGAAAATGACGAAACCCCAGTGCAAGCAGCTTTTAGAGAAATGGCAGAAGAAATTGGGTATACTGGAAATCTGGCACCATTGTCGCATTGGTACCTAGCACCAGGATATAGTACAGAAATGATGCAGATATTTATTGCAACAAATTTGAAAAAACTAAAAACGAGAGGAAAGTTAGATGAGGACGAAAATATCACTATTAAACGCATGAAATTGAATACTGCTGTGAAAAAATGTATCAAGGGCGAAATCGAAGATTGCAAGACAGTCGCGGCTTTATTGACTTATGCATGGTATCAGGATTCAAAATGAGAGATAACCATTAAAGCCAATCTGAATGCATGGGATGATACACTTTCTTTCTGGCATCATCTAGACTATTTCTCTCAATTATTAGCCCCTGTTTTTTCAATTCCTCGATTGCAGCTTGTACTGTCCTTCTAGGAAGATGACTTATATTCGCCAATTCAGTTTGATCTATGGGATATTTCGTTTTGATGATATAATACATAAATTTCGCAGCAGGACCTCCCTCTGGGTCTTTTCTTAGATAAGATACCCCAAAAACCGACTTCGACAAGAACCCCCTTCGTTGTGATTCAATTGAAGTAATTGCATCTGTACGTATTTCTGCTAAATTTACTCGTTGTCCAAATTCTGCAATTAAGGCCGACTGTTGAGATTCAAATGGGGCTTCAAATACAAAGGTATTTGGAGGATATTTGGCAGTTAGAGCACCTACAAAATTCCACTTTACACTGCCTTTCTCGTCATAAATTCCTACACCTAATCCTTCGTTTGCTTCAAGTACTATTTTTTTTGATCCTAATACCATAGCCTGGTCTATTTTTGTTAAGGTTTCCTCGATGCTAAGTTGGTGCCGAGGATCTTTCTTTCCTACTTTCCATTGAAAGTCCAGGTCTTGTGACTTGATAATATCAACAGTCTTCTTCTTATCCTCCGGGAGTAAATCTATGTTGTTTTCTCCCAATTCTAGAGTATCAAAACCAAGTTCAGCAGCATTTTTTGCAAGGGAGGTTATCGAATTTTCTAAAATGGCAAATTCAGCAATTGTGCTGCCAGTTGATACTCGGACGTTAATGTCATGATAAAATTTAATTCTTTTTTTTAGAACCATCTCTGGCACGAGTAGAGGAAGTGCACCGTAAATCTTGACCATATCAACAAACGGTGAAAGTAATTCAAAACTTTCTTTGTCTATGCTTTGAAATTTATCGATAATAAACGTCAGTCCTTCTGCCCGAGGCTTTTTCGAATCTACCCGATTTTTAACTAGGTCTTCTAGCAATATATAGGCTAGATGATATACTGAATTTATATATAAAATAATATTAAATGTGCGATAATATTCAATATCAGTAAAGATATACCCTGATATTCTATTTTTCCCAAGTTCCAGATAGCTGCCGAATTTGTAAATCAGCTAAATTTCTAGATGTGCAGAAAAATTGTTTATTTACCACTGGAGTTTAATAGGTGTTATAGTTGACGTAAACTCCCACTTTGGTCTACCAATCAATGGAACCATCAACCTTTCTAAGACAGGACAAGTTATTTCGACCTGTTTCTAACTTTTACCATAAATGATATTACTCCTGTATTTGTAACTCTTAGATATCAGCCCACACCCTTATGGATATTTAATTTCTTGATGTATTTTTTGTGCTGTCATTTTTTTGTCATGAAAAGGAGTCTGAGAATAATACATACGATATATACTAGTTGTTCTGGTCTGATATGTAACCACCGTTAATGTCTAGCAAAGGCATTATTGATGTGTTTTCCAGCTTATTACGCAATATCTTTGTAATCTCCTCAAATATCCTATATGAACCAATCATTGCCTCAATTTTTTCTTTATCAGAGGAAGCATTTGTTTCTACTGTTAGGTATTTTGAAATTACTCTAAGGATTATTTGAAATGAATTATTATCATCACTCACCCATTGTAGCATATAACCTCCGTCTTCACTTTCAACCAATCCAACCCATCTAAGATTGTTAAACCATTTTCCAATCAATTTGCTTAATATCTCTTCGGGTCTTACATCAACAGAAATCCGAGTTTGTAATAGCTGTATGTAACAGTTTCTTTTTTCCCTTTCTATATCTGGCGCATGACTCCTGCTTCTTGCATAATTTTTAATACCATTTTTTGTTGTTAAGAACGTCATGAGTGATCCCCCATTCGTGGTTAACCTGTATCCTATCTGAGATTTCTCAATTAACCTCAGATCTTCCAGCCTCTTCAAAGCTCTTGTCAGGCTTTGCTGATGAAGGTTCAGCTTTCGTATAAAACCATTAAATGAGTAACTCGAACCAGGTTCTTGATCCAATAATTTCAAAATCTTAGTATCATTGTTGCGAAGTACATCGTCTATGGTAGAAAAAGAATCCTCAAAACTGTGATTTTTACTACCATTACTACCACGTTCGCTTTGTTCCTTTTGAATCAGTACTTGCTTGGATTTTTCATCAGTAATAATACGGTCATTGATTTCATCTACTTTTTCATCTTGCTCATTTCGGGATTTCCCATCTGTGGAGTTAGCATAGCTTACATTTAGAAGGACATCCCTGTTTGTTGATGCACCTGATGTTGCTGTAGAACCTTCTTCCACTGACTTAAGTTAGTAACTTAAGCATATAAATCATGGAGCTAGCATTCCAATAGTAAGCCACACGTACACAATCCTTAATTTGTAGCTTTATTTTTTTAGTCTCTAATTAAGCAATTCACTTGATGCAGTGAGGAATACTCCTTTACCATATGTTATATCATGATATATTATCAAATGATATATCTCATAGTGAGCGGTCTTGTGGTCAAACACCTAGGAGTTATCTACCAGATAATTCTCTATGAGGCAGATTTTTTACCCACTTGAAATGAGATGCGCTGCCGACGTGCACAATCGATATTTACATTTATTGAGGTTTGGACATAGTGTCTTAGTCCCTCAGCTAATTTAGATTGGGCGTTGAAAATATACGTCTTATTGTTACCTACCTTGCCTGCTTCCTTAACTATATCCTTTTCAACCAATTGTGGCAGAACTTTCTGTATCGTGTGTGATGGAACCTTAGTTATTTTGCTCATTTCGGATGTGGAATAGTCGAATTGTTGGTTAAGAATAAGAAAATCTAGAATCCTAGAGATACTATTTCTAAATATGAATTCCAAAGGCCTATTGTTATTATAGATTACTTCTTGTCGAGGATACTTCACGGATATCTAGAAGTTAATTAGCGGAGTTACATATAAGCATAAGCTGATTTTGATGTGAAACAGTAATCAGAATGTTGAACAGACGTCTTAAGTGGGCAGATTCGATTTTTTTAGTGGTAAGTTAATCAATATGCTAGTCGTTAGGATATTTGATGCCATCTATTTCTGAATGGCGCATTTGGATATTACAACAGCTCATTAGTGAGGGAGTTCATAATATACTGCTGGAAGGGAGATTACTTGAGGAGGCGGGAAGACATTATGATACAAGATTTGATTTAGCGCTGACATCTCTTATGGACGAAGGAATAATTATGTCATTGGAATCTAAGAGGGAAAAAAAATATGTTGTTAATTTTGATAGATTGGATGAGGCACAGAAAATAATCAATTCCGAAACGGGCTATGAACCCCCCACTATAATACAACCATATATAGCTGAGCCCGAGGGATATATTTATTGGTTTGAAAACAAAGAAACTAGAAAATTCAAAAAACAAAGTACCTACCGAGTCTATTTCAAAAAGACAGATCAGATGGATTACGCGGCTCAACTAATGACCCAATCTATGTATAAACCTAAAACTCTCTATATGGGTTCCTTAAATGATCCTGACTCATATATCTCAAAACTTTGGCATGCTGCTTCAACCATTGCAGAAGAAAGAAAAGATGGCACATTCATATTGCAAGATCTGCAAGATAGGGAACGGATAGCGTGTGGAAATAATAGACAACGTGGAAAAATTGCTCTTATTATATTTCGTACACTAGGATATATTCAACCTGTAGAAATAAAGGGAAATTCGACGATATTTAAGGTCAGTGGTAAGAAACCATTTGCTATTACTTTAGACGAGGTCTTTAATATGATGAATAATAAGAACAAGAGTTCGGATTAGATGTTTTAGCATTGGTGACAATACGGTAAGTCGCAACAATTGGTTTAACTCATCTCCTCTGCGAACTAATCTTTAGTTGGTTGGCAAAGCATTCTACCGCATATCAAAACTCGCCTACGATTAATATCTCAAATCTATAACATAAAAAAAGGGAGTCCCATTTTGTTAGATAAGACCGCTACGAGTTGCCGAACCCATCACAAGGATACAACGATAAATTGGTTCAAGGAATAGAGTTTTATATCATAATGTTAGGTATAATGAGATTGTCCACTCTTAGATGTGCTGGCTGTATGGAACATAAGATGATAACAAAGTGACAAAATCTTCATAACACCATTGATAAATATAAGGGTTTGACACTGTGTCGGGTACAACGAAATCAGAATTATCTTTTAGATTTGATATGATAATAATGCTTACGATTTTTGTAGGCCTCTTTCCATTTGCATATCTCTTAGATACTTTTGGACAAACAAACACAGACACAACCTATTCTTTTGTTACAAAATGGGGCTCTTTAGGCGAAGGTGATGGACAATTTGATGGGCAAAATGACGTCGACTTTTATAATGGTAGAGTATATGTTGCCGACTATGCTAATCATAGAATCCAAATTTTTGATCCTAATGGTAAATTCATAACAATGTTTGGTGAAGGTGGGGAAGGTGACGGACAATTTCACAAAGCATCTGCGTTATCTATAGATTCTGAAGGAAATCTGTATGTTGCAGATCAGTTCAACTTTAGAATTCAGAAGTTCACAAACAACGGTGCCTTCATAGCCAAATGGGGCTTTGAAGGTGAAGGCGATGGTCAATTCTTGCACCCCCACGTCCCAGCCAATGATGCTGAAGGAAAATTATTTGTAACAGACAGAGATCTTGCAAACGTTCAGGTATTTACTGACGATGGTCAATTTATTATGAAGTGGGGTTCTGAAGGCGAAGGTGATGGTCAATTATCAAAGCCAGAAAGTTCTATCGTTGATTCACAGGGAAATGTATACGTGGCAGATTATGGCAATGATAGGATTCAGAAGTTTACAAATGAAGGTGAATTTATTACAAAATGGGGAAGTAAGGGAAGTGCTGAGGGGCAGTTTCAAGGCCCATCCGGTCTTTCAATAGATGCTAATGACAATATCTACGTCACTGATAAAAATAATAATAGAATTCAAGTATTTACAGGTGATGGAAAGTTCATAACAATGTTTGGTGAGCCAGGTTCTGGTGACGGACAGTTAAATGGTCCTGAAGGAGTTGGTGTGGATAAAGTGAGCGGAGCGGTATACGTCGCAGATACTGGGAATAACCGGATACAACTTTTTAGACTCCAAGAAGGATAAAGCAATGATAAGTTCCGGTACTGACAATTTATGGACTAATATTGAATGTCTTCAACATGTTTTATTTGTCATATTTTTCATATTTGCCATAAGAAGTGTAGTAGTTGTTATGATCTAATCATAATTTATCTTGTTACTTTACTCCTCTGAAACCCTCGCCAGCAGCCCTTGAACCGTTCTAACTCTGCTTTCTGTACATCTAATGTTACTTCACGACCATCATAACCTTCAACAATATGTTTAAGTATCTTATAATTTGTTCTGCCACCTTCAGTAGAGACAAAAATGGAATTTTCATCTACACCGTCAACATTTCCTATCAAATTTCCTTCACTTGATCTGACAGTTTTATGAACCACCGATTCCCAATTTGCGACTCGATCCGACATTTGTTGTGACATAATTTGTAATAACAGCATATTTAAGAATACATGGTATTCATTAAAAAGTGGAATTACTATCATTTTTTGCTTCTGCTAACTACCTGTATCCATACTTCGACTTAGAAAGTCATCGTCCAAATACTAGGTAAGAGCGAGGCCACAATTGCCGCAATATTTGGGCTTCCCTTGGTAGGCGTTGCTGCATCTTGGGCACTTGGATATATTTCTGCTCTTTTCAAGTAGAGTGAGACGCAGACTCTTCATCATGATTACAAGTCCGTCAAAATCTTCTTCATCCAGCTTCTCGATTCCCTCAATCTTGTCTTTTATGGTCGCCTTTGTCTCATCTGTTAGGACTCTAGTCTTTTCTCCGGTCTTTGACTTTAACCTTGCCTCCATACGCTGCACTCTATTCTGCGAAATTATAGTTACTAATGTTACAGCGATACCTATTCCTGCAAACATCACAATTACCCCTATTATCCTCCCGATCGCCGATATTGGAGTATAATCACCATATCCTACGGTTGTGATGGTAATCACAGACCACCATAGGGCATCACCTAGGGTTGTTATATTCGCTCCTGGCAGTTTATGTTCGGCCAGATACTCAGCAATGCCACCAAGGACTATAACCAATGCGGTAAGGATTACCGGAATAACGACAGTGATGTTTGCTTGCAGGAATGTATTGAGTCGGATACTTTTCATAAATACACTAGGATTCCTACATATTTATTTTCTCAAAAATAATCCGAATAACACAGATCAATATCGCTTGCGATTTAGTCCTTTCATAATGTAGAGCAATGAATAACGGAATACGTCAACTAATAGTGGTTATAATTTTGATCTTAACCAATTAGTATTCTGAAAAGGGATTTAATTGAAGATAATTAATACGACTACACATAATTACATGTTTTCAGTGTATAGTAACATGTAGTTAAATGATATTAAGTGTTTGTCAGTTAAAGAATGAATTCTTTACATTAGACGCGGTCAAACAATTAAAAAAAGTGAGGGTTGGGTAGTCCTAATCGGTTTCTACTGAGCCGACTATGAATTCACACTCGATGTCTGACTCTGCTTCTCCAAAGGTTCCTAAGTCGGTTGGAAATTGCAGTGCACTATTGTCAGTACATAGATTTGCCTGCGCCTCTTGAACCGACCCTAGTAGTGCAGTTAATCCAGCTGTGATGGTTGTTACTACTGCTAACATAGCTGCCATTAAGACAGTTATTTTTTTCATAGTTACTAATAGAGGGAATGAAAGTATATGTATATTTGAGGTATTAGAGATATCGCTACTTTTTAAAGGTAGATATAACTAGAGTATAAGATCTAGTTTGTCTAATACACCGAATTGAAGAATTCAAGACTATAACCTGAGAAAGATATTTTATTTGTTATTGTCTCAGAAGGTAGACATATATTTTTTAATGGTACCTAGGACCTGTATACTTGTCCTCTAGTGTAGTTCTGAGTTGCAATGAGTGCGGACAGCGTTTTGCCCAAGATATGTGGTGCCCTGGTTATTCCAATTTCACTGTACCTGTTTTACAAGTTCTCCATTCTCCAATGTTATCGTATTGTATTTATCATCTTACATTTCTCACACTTTTCACCAAAGTCAGATACATTCTAAAATGCATGTGGAGTAAGGAAATTCGGTTCTCCGCTTTTCTTACACGAATATACAACCATAAATCGAGTATTCGAAAGGTACTATATCAATGACATTAACACCAGACAATATTTGTAGTACTACTTCCAGAGCCATTGTCTATCTACATAATTTCCACTCTCGTCTTGCTCAATTTTAAATATAACCAGCGCATTATCCAAAACGGATAGTTTCCCAGTAGAGTTTGTGCTATATACCGAAGCCCCCTGAAAGTCTGTTCCATTAAATACTTCTATGAACGTGTAGTTTGCCGTTTCACCATCCTTGGTCTTCATTACTGCATGTCCTTGATCAAATGTCAGATTGTTTCCTTTGGAGATACTAACATACTCCCCTGTTTTATCGTATTCTATGCTACCATTCATCGTTCCATTAGAAGTGAAGGTGTGTTGTGTTCTGTTAGGGCCAATTTCTCCCACGAGTGTATCCTCCCCCTCTTCTACAAAAATTGGCGCTCCTAATGTTGCTGTCTGAGCATATCCAGTATCAAACAGATTAGCATTGGTTCCTGTTCCTCCAATTACTAATAACACGACGGCAAATCCTGCTGTACTACTTATAATGAATCCCTTTGTATTCATTTATGATACTGAAATCGTAAGGATGTATATAAGACGTTTCCTATTTACATGATCTTCGTAAAATATATCCAAAAAACGCAAATTATTTGTGTTTTTTTAGGTTCTCTCCTTGTATAGTTACCGCATTCGTCAGTCGGTTTTCTGACTATTCTTGTTTTTTGAGTTCCCCGTCTGCGAGCGGTATTCTATTAACCGTATCGCAGTTACGGACGCTCAAAACCGAAATTGGTTAAATTGCCCAATGCCTCGTAAGTAAGATAACTAAAGTCCCTGCACTTCTTGCACGTTATTCGGACCATATAAGGAATATCCAGCTTTACTTTATGAATATCGGTAATACTGTTAGGGTTAGAAATCAATTGATGGATTGATACGAAACTATCAGAAACGTTTTCCTGGCCTCTATTAGTTTAATCATTATATAGTAGGGAGTTACTTCAAGTTTAGCGATGAATATTAAAGTAAATAATGACGTAGGAACAATTTCTACTGCTTTGCTTTCAGGCTTACTTATAATAGTAGCAGCCATGGTGGCAGTAGAGCCTCAGGAAGTGTCATCCCAAAACGTAACTGATATTTTTACACTACCTAGCGAAAGAGGCACACAAAACCAAAACACAACAGCAGGTGGTTCTATCAGTCCGACTGGCCAAACAGGCACACAAAATCAAACTCAGATGGCACTCTCGAATTTGACTCGTGCAGACTTTTCGAATGTCACTAGCGCCTTGGATTCAGCACGAGATTCTATATTGGCAAATTCCAGTCGAGATGCTTATACTTCTCTGAGTGACGCTAACGATGCATTGTTCATAACTGCTCTAGGAAAGGGTCCTTCAGCAATGACGACCATCATAAAAATAACAGACCCTATGCGGAATAATATAGGGAATGCTCAGGATGCGTTACTCCATGATGATCTTCCAAATGCAATGAAGGAGCGCAATTCAGCAGAAGTTGAACTAGTCAGGATAACTCAGGGACTACCCGCTGGGGAGGAGGAACCGCCTTCTGACGAAGAGGAACCATCCGAGGATGAAGAGGAATAATATCGAATATAGGGATATTATAGTAATAGTCGCCTACTAAATGTCAGTTGTGGTGCGACACTGCATTAAACGATAAATCTTCATTATCCTTTTTCTGTTGATGACATTATGGGATTTCCTGCTATTACTATCGCTGTTCAAATATTTTTTTGTTCATAAATTATGTAATAGATGATAGACGTATGTGATAAGTTCCAAAGGGAAACAAAAGCATATCGGGGTCAATTGGATTGCCCATATTTGACTCCTCTATTACAAAAATTAATACTTCTAAATATTATATCTTCCATTATTATTATAACATCATAGGAAATCTAGTATCCTTGGGAGGCTCAGCGAAAAACATTCCCAACCTTTTCGTTGGGTCTCCCAGATGCCGTCTGATACAAGAATTATGATAGATTGTCTTAGAAATCTTTAGTATTTTTCAAGAATGATAAATGACAGCCGCGGGAGCCGCCATGAAGCAACTCTGGTATCTTGATGCCGTGTTGTTTCGTCCCTCCTGCGGCTTTAATTCAAAAGGTTAATGTACATTGCGTATTTATCTATTATCGAATTTATCTATTATCGAAAAGGAATTGTTTAAACGATCCCTAATGTGAAATTAACAAGGTTAATCATGCCTTTAATATGAGTCTGGATAAATTATACTTCCTCGGTGTTATGACATAATGAATCCTGCAGGAGATTCAACATCTCTGTTCCAACTCGTGTTTCATGTTGAGTCTCTTGCGGTTTCTCTATTAACAAATGAGCTTAAACCTAACAAAGTTAATTATACTTTTAAAATGATTTTCTTAATTATCCACAGATAAATATCTGATATTGAGTGATGGAGGAGACTCTATAATTCTCGTTCCTGATCATCGTTCATGTTGGGTCTCCTACGATTAACTTCGTTAGCAATATGCTCGACGATTGTATTCTTTGCTCCAAATATTGTGCCTGCTTGAATCATTGTATCTTTTGGAACGCTTCTCCCAGGAAGTATAATTACTGAAGCACCGACCGCACAATTATTTCCGACAAGAGCTCCAAAATGATTTGTCCCAGTATCTATTAGATTGCCACTGCTGGTTTCATACTTTATACATCCTTGATTGAGCAGTACATTTGCGGTTCCAGAATATCCCCCAAACCAGACATTTTCTCCTATTATGCTATCAAGTATTACGTTTTGATGTGATATCTTATCCTTACCAGCAAAATAAGATTTACCAATTTCACAATTAAATCCGATCCTGGTCCCACTACCAAGCATACAATTTCTAATAAGGGTACCCATTCCAATAAAACTCCCTTTGCCAATGTAGGTGGGTCCTCTTACCTTACAAAAATCATCGATTGTTACATCGTCTTCAATTATACATGGTCCTTCTATTATACTTGATTTGGCTATGGAAGCGTTAGGAGATATCATATTTCGTGTCACTTCTTGATGTAATACTTTTTTGACTAGGTTTAGAAAATCCCATGGATATACTATGGACTCTATAAACAAATTTTTTGTAGTTTTAGAATAATGTAGACATGCATTTAATGGAATTTCGATGTCTTGATCTGCTCCACCAGCAATCACCCTACTATACAATGATTGTTTTGAGGGTAAACTGGCACCCTTCTCATTGTCACTGTTATAACATCTGATATCTTTCGCATCACTAAACTCTTCAACATCAATCTGTGGGAACGCTTCTTGAACTAACGTTAGAGTATTATGAAAACCCTCTGGTATCAGAATTTTATTAAAGTTTAACCATTTCATTGCCATAGTTATGTTTCTGAGAATTAATGGTTCCCCCAATACCATAAGAAAGGATACAGGGCATTGATATTTAATATTCATGTTTCTATTACTTTTCTCACACTCTATCACCTGTTCCAAATGATGGTGAGTATTATAGAAAATTAGATTCAATTGCTAATACCGCTTTTCAAGATTCCCCAATTTTGCGATATAATATGTAGACGTAAAATATAAAAAAAATTCTGTTAGAATATACACATTTAAATTCCCGCTGCTCTACTTCCTCTCCTAATCCAATAGTCATTACTTCGGCATGCGGTATTTGAGGTCTTATTAATACATAACTTAACTATGTTAACCATCTGTTTCGATTGTACCTCATACCATATTACTCAAATGCCATCGTGACGTATAGTATAGTGTATTAGAGGATAGAAGTTTGTGATAAGTGTCCAAAGGGAACCAAAAACATACCGGGCAAACTGACTTGCCATCATTTGATTCCTCTATTACAAAATTTATCACTTCCAAATATCATATTTTCCATTATTATAGAACACACCAAGACCAGGAGAGACCCGGCTAAAGCGTTCGGTGGTCATCCTTATTGTTGGGTCTCCCTTGGTTTCTATATAATTGAACTGTTAGAACAGGAAGTTACGCTACAATATCTATTTAAACCACTTTATCTAAATGTGCTAGCTTGAAGAGTATAGGATGCTTGTCGTTATGTCTGTCTGCCTTGATGAGTTCTTCTATAACAGGCGGGCTATTTTTGGTCCATTCTGATACGTACGTGCAAGCGCAGTCTCCTCAACTGAGTAGTAACGGACAAATTACAGCGCCGTTAGATATAGCTGATTCGATTTACAACGCTAATACAACCAAATTTTTAGGTTCGAAAAATATGTCATTAACCCCATATCGAATTACAGAGGTACATTACTCTGACCAAGGATTCCTAAAAGGTGTAGGAAATGTTACTAACAATCAGACTTACATAGGAACCTACTTATCTGATGAATTAAGACAGAGTAGAGGTAATGGGACAATTGAAACTCCAGATGGACAAAGTATTGCTTGGATATATTCGGCTTTAGGAAGACCGGTTGATGGTCGTTGGGTTTTCCATGGGATAATATTATTCAATAATACGCAAAGTGAATCATTGTCTCTACTAAATAATAGTATCGGTTTAGTGAAGGCTACTGTTGGCAACGAACCAGATTACATCTGGCTTTTGGACTAAGAAAAATTCAGAGTAACTAAACAAAGAATCTATTTCACCGCATTACTTACACGAATATACAACCATAGAAGTGATATTCAGAGAGTACTTTATCAATGACGTTAACAATAACGGTGACTCGGAGTCTTTGTTTTTATTGGTAATAAATGATATTTCACAGTAAACACAAGGGCTCAATCACCACCGAGACTGTCGCAGGAGAGCCCTAGACTCGGCAAGGCTCCCACCACCCGCTGAGTCTCCTGCGGCTACTTATTATTAGGCTAACAAGGTTAACCACGTCTTTAATAAGAGTCTTGATAAATCATAATACTCAGTGCATATGACATAATGTATCCTCTGCAAGAGATTCAACAGTCATATATTCAGGTATTTAATCATACTTTTTGGGTCAACTAATAGTGGTTAATCTTCTCAAGTATTTGCAGTCCTCGGGATTTTTTATGGCCTACACCTATGCAATAACCATATCTATAGAATCTATTCTCATTGAATATATAACTGCGACTTTCCTGCATATTACTCCTATTCTGCTTTCTGCAATAAGCATAACCCTAGCAGGCATGATGCTATCGTTAGTAGCATTATTTTTGAATAAAAGGAAAGAATTTTCCAGATTATTTCTAAAATCATGGAAAGATCTAATTTTTGCTAGTTTCTTCCTTGCAGTAGGGATATTCACGTGGTATGATTCCATCAACAGAATTGGTGCCTCAAAAGAGTTGCTCATAGCCGGTCCTCTTGAAATTGTTATAATTGTTATATTGACACGCCTTTTTTTGAATGAGAAACTAGACACGGTTCAGGTTGCTGGAATTGTTCTTGCATTGACAGGATTAATCATCTCTCTAGTGAGTGATATTGGGACTGATATTTTGGAGGGCACACATGCGGTAGTAGAGTCTCCATTACATTCTGAACTAGTTACATTTGGAGACATAGAAGCAGTTCTTTCTGCTTTAGGATTTGGAATTGGTGTTCTCTTTCTAACTAAACTCCTTACAGTGCATAAACCTATAGAGTCAGCAGGCGCCTCTATGCTAGTCTCTGGAATAATTTTGTTAGGATTTATGGTAGGGCTTTCGCATGAATCTTTACAGATAGCATCAGTATCAGAGTGGTCCTTATCTCAACAACCAGGTGTATTGATGAACACCATCATAATATTATCACTCTTTGCATTACTTCCTTTTATTGGATCACTGTCCTATTCTACTGGCATAAGTAGAATAGGGGCTTCCATTACAGCAACCATAGGTTCCTCTAGTATTCTTATTACAGTAATAATACAAATAATGATAAGACAATTCGGAATACCAAGTAATTTACCTGAAAATATTTTTCTTGCTATTATTGGTGGGATTATTGGATTTATAGGGATATGTGTCATTCATTTGCATAATCATTCTGCTTCGGTAAATATAAGAAGAAGCAAGTATGATAATTATGAGGGCTTGTAGTGAAATTATTCTTTCGTTGATTAAGTTTATCTGATACTTTGGACTGATATCAGAATTCTCTATTATGAATTTTTCCCAACCTATTTCCGAGAATATGGCAAACTGATTCTGAGTGTGAACATGGTTTTTGTGATAGCATTTAATATGACCATACAATGCCATTGACCCTTCTTATTAGTTCATCATTTTCAATTGGTTTTGCAACAAAGTATCTTTCGCCCCATTTTGGAAAAACTTCTTTTCTATACGCTTCGTAATCCCGCAATTCACTGAGTGCAGTGAGAAAACATACCTTAAAGTTCTGGTCTTTTTCCCGTAATTTAAGATATAATTCAAAACCATTTATGGTTGGCATTTTAATATCAAGTATCAAGAGGTCGTAGACTCCTGGCAGAAAATTCTGTATCGCGGAAGACGGCTCATTAAATGAATCAACGCTAAAACCATTATCCTCTAGAACCTTTTTTAACATTAAGGTGATATCGGGTTCATCATCCACTACTAAAATTCTCTTATTGTTACTATCTATCATTATTTTTTATCAGCAACTCTCAGGGTTGAATTGCTGATCATATTCAGCCCCATCGATTAAAACTGTTTCCCTGACCGATCATACGCATAAATAAAACCTGAGAATCGGTCTATTTTTCAAGACCCATCCTGTTATAACGACTGTCAAAAGTTACCAACTTAGCTCCTACGTACCGTCTAGACCTAAAATAAAAAATATCTCAATTATCCCAAATACTGCCTGATCCTCTACTCGGGAGCATAAATGGTAATTCTTTTGCCTACATTTTATTGGTAATTGATAGGAGCCAACTCGTCCATTCTGTTGTATATTTCTAATAGACGCATACCTTTCTCAGTAGTTCTATAGGTTTGATTTCCCTCTTCATATTCCAGCAGTTCATTTTCAGCTAGTAGCGTCAAATATTCTTTCATGAGATTATATGAAAGAAACGCTTTATACATTATCTTAGTCTTAGTTGCGCCTCCACCGTTTGCAGCCTCTAGAATTAACCCAACTATGTCAGTTCTACTTCTATATTTCATTAATGATTCATCAAAGAATTGTAGACTACGTATTTATAAGAATCTCAAATTAGTACTAAGTATATCCCTAGTTCATATCAAATGAAACCAAGTTTTTATGCTATCATTCATAATCATCACATTGTACAAATGCATATTTTCCCATACAAATTATCTCGATTATTACTAAATACTATTCTAAAAGTAGATTTCTGTATAAACAGATATATATGAAAATCATGTTGTTGCGTCCCCCACAATGGAATAGTGCATTACTTGTTCTTTTGTCCTAGGATCCTCAGTTAGGGATTCTATAATTTTTTTCTCTGTTACAAGGATTTTCAATGCGTTTCTGATATTTGATAGCGATCTAATATCTTTTTTTGATGTAGGAATATTGCCTTTCTTAGTCAGAGCAATATTGAAAACTAGTTTAGCTATACGAGGTTCAGAATATGATTGATTCTCTTTTCTAAGAAAACTTTCTATCTTATCTGCATATTTTGCAGCAACAATCTGATAAGAGGATCTAACTTTTTCTTTATTTTTCTTTTGAGTCATACGATAAAGGTGCTTTATGGTTTCTATTAAGACTTACATGACTAAACTGTGATCCTATTTGGTCATTTGGTGATCCTTATAGATAGATAAAGCTAAAAGCTTAAAGGTACTCCTACCCTACCCTCTCCCACTGATATCCAACACTATCGCTTATATCGCTGGCAGCACCTGAGCAAGCTCCTGATACCTACTTGACTTGAATCGACAAAAGATCCCCCGGAGATTGCAGTTGGATTCAACTGAGCTGATCATACTTTGAGTCCACCTGCTACTATTTTTTAGTTAGATCCAACATCAGAATATAACATACAGGAGCAAGCTACAGGGCCAGTAGAATTATACCATTCAGGACCAACAGTCTCCCTCAAAATAATCCTACATCGTTACAGAAGTTGAGGGTATAATGATTTGTGGTGTTATCATTGTAGTAATGTTACCCCTTATCATGGGATAAGATATCCCTTGCAGAGGTTTATTGTTTGGCCACTAATTGCCGGTACACAATCCACTTGGACTGCTCGTACCGCATATATTGGTTGAGAATGTATTTTTATTTGAAGCTGGTGCCAATCCGTTAGCGTTATCTAGGCCGACTACATTAAAACGTACATTATTCATTTGGACAGTGTTTTCGGCACTTTGTGAGTCCAAGAATATTCCTTTTTGACTTCCTTGAATATTGTTACTAGTAGCAGCAGATCCGTCGGTATTTACAAGCAAAACTCCGGCCAGGGCATTTTTGGTCATAAGGTTGTCTGCAATATCTAGGCCGTTAGAAGAATAAGCAGTCGCCCCCACCAAATTGTTCCTCAAATTATTTTCCTCCATAGTCGCCGAGTCGACACCTGTAAGGAGAATCCCCACCTCGTTACTTTGCAATACGACTGAGCTGACTGAAAACTCACTAGCACCGGTAACTAAGATTCCCGCTTTAAAACCGGTAATAACCCCTGGTCCCACAATCTTGACGTTATCTTCGGAGACTGCGATCCCTATTTTTGAGCTATCAATCCCCGGACCTCGTATCTGAAAACCATTTAAGTCAATCGTTGCAGACCCTCCTCCTACGATCAGTCCGTCATGATTACAGTTCAGATTACTACTAAGAGTGACCCTTCCGGTGATTACACTTCCACAACTCACCTGTTGTTGTTTTTCCGGGACGGTTTCCACCTCTTGGCCTTGCACCTCAATAGTAGAAGACTGGGAAAAAAATAAAGCGATAGCAACCAGCACAGTCAGCAACGCAGAAAAAAGCGACTTCAGATTCATTTTTGATAACTTAGAGTCGAGTTCGATAAAATGTTTTGTTCGCTGCTCAAATGCGTCCTGATTATCTCCTCTACTCGCAAGTGTGATGTGGTAGCTGCCACTAATCCCAAGATAAATGGCAAACTCCTCTATGGACGTCCTTACAATTTTCGTTAACTAAATCGCAAAGGTCCTGACGCGGCTTAGGCTTTGCGATGGGAATTCATGTCCAACAACAAGATCCCAACTAAATCTATTTGACATTTCATATGTTGTACTGTTTTGAGTTATAAAAATTTGCAGCCATACTTGGTACAAATTCTATATCTCTTTCTCTTTCTCTTTCTCTTTCTCTTTCTCTCGCTCCTGTTGATATCTTCTTATCCTTCCCGTTCCCAACGTCTTGCACAAGTTTGCAATCCTGGTTGTCTGGTAGTAAAGCATATTTAATCGTTAACTGTGCTTAATTGAACTCACTCTCTCTTAGTTAGTAGTCTTCATATTCTGAGACCATCTTAAACATAATTAAGACAATCTCAACAGAAAAATATTTCTGACCTCAATTTCAGCAGCGATTCTTCTGGGCTCCGTCGTAATTGGCAGTCAGCTTGTCCAGCCTTCCATGGCTCAAGATTTGAGTCAGATGGGTGAACAGACTTGGGATCTATTATTCCATAGCATTGTCGTTTGATAGGCCCGGAGCATGGGAGTGTTGAACCATCAGAATGTTTCCTGGATGTTTCTGCGATGTCTATGTTCTTTCGTCTTGTTATTGGGTTACCACGTTATCTAGAATGAATGCAACAGTATTACCTTTTTGAATGACTATTAATTAGCCTCTTAATGCATCAATATTCACCCGTCTGAATATATTCTCACGTGATGTATAATCGCCTGGCAATAGGGGATAGATGTATGTCATAAGTCTGGCTCAGAGGAGTATTAAAGACAAAAGCATACCGGAGATACGATACGATACGATACCATACGAAATGATGATTATTGGATTGCGTTGTATGTCATTTGAGCTCCTCTATTGCCTATTTCCTGAGAATGTATATATCTATTTGTTACATTCGATACCGAAAGATTTGAAAGAAAAAAATAAAAAAGGGATTGAAAGCTGCAATGACTTATTTGTCATTACCTGCTTGCTTTCTAATCTTCGAACTCACACTCTTGGTCCTCTACACCAGCTTTGATTAGGTTTTCACCACAGTTGAAGTTGACTGATTCACCACTTCCGGTGTTCTTTTGTTTCACATTTTGATCAGTGCTGGTTGTACTGGTATCCCCTGTTGCAGGGTCTTCCTCTGGCGTATCCTGAGCATATGCCAATGGTGTTGCAATGACAGAGAGTGCAGTTGCTGCTAGTATTGCAGCTATTACGAAACTTTTCTGATTCATTGTACTTTGTATCTATAATCTATTATTATTTCTGGATTGAGAAGCATCTATAGCTCCTATTTTAATGTGATATGTATTAGGACAATCCGCTTGAATTAATATATTCATTCTAACAGTCTAGAAAAGAGACTTGACATGGACTATAAGAAATGTACACGTGCTAGCTTAGAACTATTTTTAATCGTTAAAAACCATTGTAAAATGTTGGTGCAGGATCTTTAGCGCTAGTGTCGCTACTATTGCTAAGATTCATTGATTCATGTCATCCACCAACAAATCATTGGATTATCAGGCTTCAGAGTCTTCCACTTTCTAATAAGTATGTATACCACCCAATATTATCCTGTAATAATATGATTTCCAAATGACAATTTTTGCATACTAAATATTTTGACTCATACGCTAATTCTTTTTTGCACTTTTTACAATACTTTCTTAACATAGAATACACTCCAATTTACCTTTACATTGGCTGACATATACTTTAGTGTGAATGAAGACGATTTAAACTCTTTTTGATTTTAACTAGATTTATAATAAATTCTTTGTTATTAGCAAGAACTATGGATTTGGCAGTATATTCTCTTTCAGTAGCAGAACTCTCCTTCTTGTAAGTTTTGAATAGACGATTTAGTATCGGCGAGAATACGTGACAAATCAACATTAATTGCCAGACCATTCCTGAACCTATTGAGCAATTTAAATCAGTGCATAAATCGGTAGTCTATACTAATATCACTCATGAATATTTGTAGCACCACCATTTACCACCCATGACCAATGATAAAAATAGATTAACGTGATTACAAATATATTGAAATGAGAACTAGAGTGTCGTCAAATCAGAAAGATCTCGGAACTATTATATGCGATGCCAGAGTAGCGAGGCTTGCTACAGTCGGTTCAGAAGATTGCAAACCACATCTGGTACCGGTTGTGTTTATATACGATGGCAATAATTTTTATATCCCAATTGACGAGAAGGCCAAGCGCTCCAAACCTGAGAATCTTAGGCGGGTTAAGAATATTCACACAAATCCTAATGTTGCTCTACTAATTGATGAGTACAATGAAGATTGGAAGAAAATCTGGTTTATCATGATTCAAGGAACTGCTTCACTAATAAATAGTATCGAAAATACACAAAATCGACTCATACAAAGGGTACATAGACTACTTTATGAAAAGTATCCTCAATATCTGACCACAGGCGTAGGGAAATTCTGTATCTTGATACAGCCACAAAGGATAATAAATTGGAAAAATGGTTAACTCGACATCCAGTAACTTTTTTATGAACCAGTGTTAAACTTGTATCCAACAAAATAGATCCTTGCTCTGTTAAGATTTTATTTCTGATAAACTTGATTTGACAATAATATCACCTGTTATAGAATCTACGTAATAAAGTGAATTTCCTCTCTTATTTATAACCTCCCAAGCAAAGTGATTTCCCGTTGTCATCGTAATCTCTCCTGTTGAGCCCAAGTATTCTCCAATTGAATTTGAATTCGGATCAGATTCAAAAATGCTTCCATTTCCTTTAATGTAAACATACCTAGTTGTGAAATCATCCGAATTGTAAGAATTAGCAAACCCATCATCATTTTTCATAACAATTGATACAGCCGCACCAGGTAGTATTGGAAGCCGATCTAGGGACGGGACCTTCATAGAAGTCTGTAATGCGATATACACAAGAAACATCGTTATTATACCAACCATTATAGATAAAGACAGTTTTGCTATTTTCTTGTTCAATTTTTCGAATCCACAAGGTAACTCACTTACAATGACAATATAGTCCTTTGTTACATATTTTATATTTTCAATATTAGATTATTGTTGCAACAATAATGCAAAAGTATTTTTGTAAGAATACTGGTCTTGTTATTGGTCAGTATATCCAACATTAGGACCCGCCCAGAATAAACTTCACTTCCATTAACCAACTCGGCGATTTCAGTATGTCATGAAATAAAGGTTAGTATCTATGGTAAAGGACATCATAATAAAATGGGTTAATTCCATTACAATGCATTACAAGAATCAAAAAGTCAAAATATACTAATAAAGTGGTACAACATGACAATATTTCAAGTGAAATAGCCCCCTCATCATACTACATTCTTATGAACGGCGATGTCCAGTAACTTCATGCCTGCTGACTAAAAGAAAATCTTGATACTACGAGACTATTTTGTGGACCATAGTTACATTCTAGAAAATACCACTGGCAGTTTGCTGTTGACGTTGTGATTCTTCATAATCTTTTTTTAACCTATTATCTTGAAGGTCCTGTGATGGTTCATTCTTAGAAGTGCTCAAGTGATCCAGTTTATTTTTAAGCATACTGATAGTGTCTGTAACAACCACGCTGTTAGTAGTCAAATCCAACTTGGCTTTGTAGCACTCGTTTGCAAGAGTCAATGCTTGCAACTTTGTCTTATCATCAGTAGTCGTTGGGTTTTCTGCGATATCTAGGGTTAATTTCAATATCCTATTTATTCCAGTTAGACAGCTTTGATATTCCTCTGACAATCTTTCTTGGATATGTTCATGAAGAGATTCTTGGGCTTGTTGTCTAATATATTGGATATCTCCGGAAATAGTGGACCAAGGAATCTGCAATGTATCAGCTATTTCATCGTGGTCATATCCTTTCACCAGTAACTCCAGTACTTTAGATCTACGTGATTTGATAGAGTCTTCTGTATTATCTTGATTTAATCTTACACTCATTTGTATCATCCACCATTAGGAAAATTGTCATAATTCATTCTTGTACCATTCATTTCCTATACTATTACATTCTATGGGTATGAAGTTAGTTTTTAGCTTTATATATTTTAGAGATATCAGTTTTCTAGACATTCTTGTTCTAGTTAATTGTTTGAAAATACTGTAGAAAGTAAATTGACATCCATAAATAGTCGCTTCCGTCATGTGTTTCCCCTTGTGAATCTATGGATGTATTTTAGGTTAGCTTTTATCCTCGTTACTCAATTTCTCATCGATACTTTCCTTCAATTCCTTATAGCGTTCGTATCTCTTGGTCCACTTCGAGAGCACAAACCACTGCCATATCCCTACACCTAACCATACAATCGAGATTAGAAATGGAATCATCCGTGCTATACCAAAGACAGGATTAAAATTTGGACCAAAGCTGTTAGATGCAATTCCTTTATCATGGAATGGAAATGGGGGCCCTACTAATGCAAAGGTAACAGCAAATGAGATTGGTGGGATAATCATAATTGTGAGAATCATTATGATAAACATCTTCTTAGTTTTGTTTAACTGAGCTATAATCCCGTCCATTATTTCAAAGATATTATCTTTTGATTTACTTCTATTTTCATCTGTATTGTCTTTGATTGTCACAAAATGTTATTCCTCCGTTGGATCATATGATGTAACAACCTCTTATTTGGTATCATTGGTACCACAGGTATCTTAGGCGTATCCTTAGACATCGATCCTGCCTCTTGGGTTCATTCTAGGAAATAATGACTCATACGGTTCTAGAATCTCTCAATATCTCTCTGCCTTTTTCCGAAATCCTGTATTTTATGATATTCTTACTCCCCCAAGCTTCTTCTAACCTGTTTATCATATTCTTTTTCACCAGTCATCGAGGAGATCTTTGTGTTTAACATTATTTAGACCACAGTAGCTCATAAGCTTGCTCTGATTGAGCTCGCCATAGTCATAGAGTTTCAATAGAATATCCTTCCTTATGTAAATCCTGTCTCGATACTCATGGACCATTTAGCTCATGAACTACAATGTGTACGATAACTATCATATCTAGTTCTCTTGATAACCTACATGTAGTAGGATTATATGATGGTAACAAAATGCTTTTCAATCGGTAGATTAGGTTGCATATTGAGTACATATAAGGTGAGGTTGTGTAATACAACATATCAATATTTGTATAAAAGATGAGTAGCTGCATAATTTCATTTTATTCATATTCTAACGTGGTTGTTTCTAATTGAGCTTTTCCTATACATGTTAAAAAGTTGACTCTAAGTGGTCTTCATCTGAATATTCTCTATATTTCAAATTAATGAATACTTTATTTTATGAGATTCAATTATTACTTGTTGCTGCAAAGTTACTTAACCCAATGAACAAATGTTCCTAATCTCTTCATGCCTCTTACATAGTTGAATTATTCAACACTAGTTGAGCCCAAATCCCAGGTTAAGGCTAAGCAAAGTAATTCTCGTATTATAAGTATTGAACGGAAGAATATAACATGAATATGAAGCAACAATGCATAACTACGATTATCGGATATGGTGATGTAGATGGATTTCTTAGGAGAAACAATAAGTTACGAGTTTGGTTTTCTAGCTTTTCTTATAGGCGCTATAGCTACACTATTTACTAGATATAGCAGTATACCACAGATAATTAAGGGATTCAAAACAAAAAAGATGGATGATGTTTCTTTTTGGCTAATTTTTTATTTAACAGTTGGTCTTGCCCTATGGGTAATCTATGGTATGCTTATCGATGACCTTGTTATTATTTGGGCTAACGCCGTGGGTGTTGCATCCAACATTATACTTCTAGGACTAAAAATAAGATATTCGGTCAACCCCCTTGGATAAATTTAGCGTTAATATTTTGGGGATTCCCCAGATTCTAGTTTTCTAGGAAAGCAAAAATAGAGACGAACAAATTTCAATAACTCAAGGGGGGGGCAGAGGTTTATTAGGTTGCAAGTGCATTAGCCAGTAAATGGGAGATAAATCGAAGGGATTTAGAGATACAATCTCCGATGCGGCAGAAATCATGAAATCTCTGGGCTCCCCGGAAGTTTATAAATCCCTTGAAAAGATTTATCAAACTACTAAAGAAGCGAGAGGGATGATGGAGTCTTTGAAAGAACCAGAGATGATAAAAAATATTGATAATATACGTCTGACTGCGGAAGCTATTGAAACGACCTCAAAGAAGATAGAGAATTCGGTTCTTGAAATAAAAAAGACAGGAATCCTTGAAGAGGCTTCGGAAATGCTCGAAGCAGCTCATAACACATTAACCTCTGGAGAATATAAGAACAACATAAGCGAAATAACGTCCGCAATCAAAGAAATGCTTGACTCAATTAGAGCACTCACCGATGAGGTGCGCCTTACTATAACCCTTTCTAGAAAATCTGGTTTAATTCATAACGCAGATGAGGCTGTTAAAGAAGCATCTAGTTTTTACCACACGGTTAGAGAGTAATAGATCATTAAACTTTCAACCTCAATATTACTGATTTATTTGTCCTTGGTTGCGTTACCTTTTATAGCATAAAGTTACAATACACATTATGTCAACAGCAGAAAACAATACCTCTACGACAGGTACCGGAAGAACGTCAGTAAGAGATATGACCCCGGAGCAGACGGCAGAGGCCATTAAGAATATAGCAAAGAATATTCGTGAATCTTCATATAAAATAAGGGAAGCAGTGAGAGTTATTCGCCAAAGTGGTGCAATTGATGAGCTTACCGAGGCCATTAAAGAGGCGACTATTGCCGCACGCGATACAGCCAAAGAAGTCAATGACGTTGCCAAAGATATGAAGGAACGAGGCGTAATACGTGAGACTATTAATGCTGCAGAGGAAGTAAATATAACTGCCCATGATACAGCGCAAACCGTCAAGGAATCTGTGAGTAGGAAACCACAATCGGAGCTAGATACCAAGGATATTACCGAGAAATCTACAACAAAGACCAGAACAAAGCAAACTACAAGTCTCTAGCTTCCCACTGGTTACACTGTTGAATAGGCAAAGAATTGAATCAAATGAGCCATGCTCCAGATATACGGTCATTTCCTATTCTTTTTTCACTGATACATGGAAGAAAATATTCACGAAGATAATAACACACTTCAGTACTTCATTGTAATAATAATACTATGGTATAGTAGCTATACATAAACTAGGACATAGCAAAATGTGGGGGCCAGCGTGTATATGTTACAAGAGTAGCGTGCTGCAATGCTAACTGTATTATTAATAACGTATATGATAATTTAAATCACTACTAATAATCGTAAGTATCATTATTTTCTAATCTTAAGCAGAGACAAAATCTAATGTTAAAGTCAAACCCAAAACTATGAGAAAATTGGTTCTCAATAGTTTAATCGGAAGAGATGAATTGCAGACTGAGGAAAGTTGAAAGTAAAAGAAGCTATATTTCTGTCCGTGCTAACTATAGCAGTATTGACTTCTGTGATGACTTCATCAATGAGTTTTGCGACGGTAGATCTAGGGGCACTGGATGAAGAAGATGATGAGGATAACAACAGTGGTTACGATACATTTCTGGACGACGGTACAAATAGTGCATATAGTGGTTTTCCAGCAGATGACCAAGGAATAGATCGGTCTGAAGGCGGAATTCCAGCCAATGATAAATTGAGTTCTAAATATGGAATAGACGAAGTAGACGGAGCCACAGCCGGACCTCCACAAAATAAGTTGAACGCTGCAGGTACTCCAGAGCGAGGAGATAGTGAGGGTAGCGAAAGAGAAAGCAACCTACCAGATAAAGAAGAAGCTGTCGTCAATGGAGGTAATGATAACAAAGAAGATAAGACGAAGTCAGATAGCACAGCATACAAAAAATTCTTAGGATGTCTTTCTGATGCTGAATCAGGGTATGGGTCCACCACAGAACAGGAGGTACAAGATTGTAATGAATCAAGCTACGGCGGTGAAGAAAATAGCCAACCTACTCCTATTGAAAATACCGGTGAAGGTACTGATGAAGGGGGTATTTCTGGAGATAGGCCTACCGACGACAAAAAGATACCCAACGGCGAATCACAAACCGACATGGCAGATTAAAGGTTCCAACCAAATCTTTTTTGTTTCTCTACTATAGTAGACATAATGAACTTAGAAGATTTTACCATAATTATCTTTTGAAAATAAATGGAATTTAAAGATACATATCTATATTCGAAACTTGATAATAATCCCGCATGTCATATTATGGTATTCAGGACACATAGATATTTGGCAAATCATTAGAGGCGATAGGAATATGAAAAGTAAGAATCAAAATGATAAAGCAACTCCCTTACCGTTCTCAGAATATGAGGAGGTGATGAAACCCCTTAGGGCAGCGTTAGATAAATGCCTGCAAATGTTAAAAATAGGTAAGTATAAGGATATGAGCGAAAGAGCTATTCGTCACCTTGAGAATTCTTCATTAGATCAGATAAAGACCTTTGGTAGTTGGATTCTATGTTTAAATGCAATAGCAGATTCTTGCTTGGCCAATAAACATATACTAACCCAGACAGAAACCTACGATTTTCTTACTGTTGCAGTTGCTACAAACATTGAGGAAAAAACAAGGACTAAAACAATCGATGACATAATCTTCAGAATCTACAGAGATATTATGGCAAATTATGAAAGTTCAAATGATAAACTAAAGATGGCATATCCAAATATTATTGTCGATGTAGTTGCTATCCTAGCTAAGGGGATAAATATTGAAGGTAAGAAAATAGCACCGTTTCAGGTAGATCTCTACTATCAAAAAAGAAAGGCGAATGCGAGTACCGCTTCAGTAGTCGTGAAGACTGTATCTGCCACAGCATCAACATCAGCGACAGCTTCTAGTATTGCTACCATAGAAAAAAGGAAAAAAGATGAACTCCATGTCGTTGAAGCTGACAAGGAAAAAATAGTTGAAAGTCTCAATAAGATAACTGGCAGGAGCAGAAAGGAATTAGAACTATCACTTCTCAAACTGCAAACTATAGACATTAAAAGATTGAGACATTTGTGCGAAAACTACGGTAAATTGCAAAAATATTGTGAGTTAATACACGGCTCAGAGGAGAAATTCAAAGTAGAGCTTCAAAAAGATATTGGAAGGAAACTTTCCCAGCATCAACTTCAGCGTGCTGCAAATTCCATAAAGCAGGCTAAAACATATATTGAAAATGTTTTGGATGGCAAATTTGAGCCACATGGTTCGTACGGAATTAACCATGTTAAGCATAATCTAGAATATGGTTATCAGCTCACAGGATTAATCCAGTCTAAGAGACGAGCTCACAGAAGAGATGAATAAAAGGATCAATTATTTTTGTCAGATATTTTCTCGATAGTGTTCCCATAAAAAAAAGTCTTCGATTTATATATCATTTAATGGCTGCGCAAATGAAAGCTGGTATCCATCTGGTTCCAATATGTGAAAATATCGCTCGCCCCACGGTGCATTTGTTGGTTCATTCTCAAACAATATGATTTTTGAAATTCCTTCTTTGCCCTTGAAATATGAATACAGCTTGTCTACGTTATCAGTATGAAAAATCACCCTTCCAAAGTGTCTAGGAGATATATCATATTCAGAGTTACGGTTTGTCGCTAATTCCAAATTTAAATACATTTTGGGCATATCTCCCCCTATTTCAAACGTAGTAAAAGAATCGTTGGAGGAGCCACCGTACGCCAGTCTAAAACCAGGAATGTTGGAATAAAAATCGCATGACCTCTTCATGTTTTTAATCATCAATGTAACTGCAGATATTCTATATACGCTATTCACAACATCGTCAACCTGAATTTTAGTACCGAATTATGGAATATATCATTAATCATGGCCTATCATATCCTATTGTATCCTGATATCTGGATGATAGTCCTTTAAACTTTCAGAAAACGTTACATATTTTGCAATGGCAATATCAGTTCCGATTATCTTTCATGGCAATCTAATCTGTGGATCTACAACAAATCCAGCTGACTTAATTTAGATTGTTTGAACAGAATTCGATCTTAGTCTTTTCCTGACTTTGAAGATTAAGGGGATGATCGTATCATCGAAGTACGATTGAGCTCCAAATATTATGTGCTTAGTAGAAAAACATCTGGTTCTGATTTTGAATACTAAAATAGAATTGCTTACTTTAATTTTTTGATTTTTTGTATAAATGACTGTCTATAGTTTTCGAATGCATTCTCATCTTGTGTGCATGATTGACAGACATAGGAATGAGACTTGTATTCTATATAATTAGAATAACGGAAAGAGGCGTATTCATCGTTAACCCATTTATCGCATATAAAGCATTTTTGTATCATTGTCTCTTCATATCGTTTATTTTTGACTTTTATCTCTTGTCTGTGAGTAGTAGATTCTCTGGTACTGATTGAGGTTTCTTGATCAGCTTTTCCTTGAGAACATTCTATATGTTTAATAGATTTGGTAGACTTTGACCAAAGTGCTTGCCCGGAGGTGAGTTCTTTGCCGCATTCGATACATTTACCTCTGAACTTAAGAGTGATCGGGATCCAATCCATGTCAGTACTATACATCAAGTATCCCTGAAACTGTAGTGTATATTAAATAATCTAATGGGTAAGTAATAGGATAATAGGATATAAGATATATTCATGGTTGCCACATGACGTAATATGTAGGAATTATAGGACTATAGTCAAAAAGATACCTATTAAGATTATTGCAGCAACAAGACTTTGGATTATGAATCGCCTCTTTTCCGCTTTGTCCTTAAATAAGTTATTCATCAAAAATCATGAAGCGATGATAGCCGTCGCTACATAGTTGAAATCTGTTTGCTGTTCCCTTCCTTTCACTTTATGAAAAAGATACGATTGCATTCGATTGATTCTTCAAGACTTGATTTATCCTACCTATCATCAGTTATAATTGAATTAATATGATTTGTAAACTTAACTAACAAAGAAATAGGTCCCAACGTGACTATCGGTATAGATTTATAGTAGAATTTTTTTGTCCAGCTCTAACCTTCATTAGATCTTGTTCAATAGTTTTTGCTCTCGTAATCAGATCACGGATATCACACGATAATCCAGGGACTAGTTTCATGATTACTTCTGAAATTGCAGCAGCTGATCTGAATTCTGATGATCCCTTTACTATTTTTCCTAGCAAAACAATAACATCAAAATTCCTTCTTGCGCCCTCGTTTAATAATAGCGCAGGGATTCCATTTACAGACCCGCTATGTAACTCGAGTACCGTCCCAATATTTTTCATTGTTTCTTTTGCTTTCTTAGTGCTGGCCACACCATATACGTTCTGCAGTTCGTATTCCTTAGGGGACCGTTTTGACTCTTCAGTAGATATAGTTCCTGAGCTGATCACAAGCTTGCATCCATTATCCATTGCCCACTGAAAAATTGTTCGTGACACGGCATAATACATAGATTGATCCAGATTTAATTCGGATATAAGAAAGGCTACCTTGAGATCTTTATTTGCATAAATTCTTGCTGGAAAGTTTGCGATTCCATCATAGATCATAGATAGGGGTGGAAATGCTGACGAGTCCAGCACAGAAATAAGTTCATTTCGTAAGGACTTCATAAAACACATCGAGGAAATAGAATTAGTTAGTCCCCCACTGGGAAAGCCATCAATAAGTGTGCCGCCATTAAGATTTGCCCTTTTTATTGTACGAACTTCAATTAGAGGTGACTCTGACAATGGTAGATTAGATTTACTTAACACTAAAAATATTTGAGCTTGCTGGTAGACTCCTCTTGTCTTAAATAACACCTTTACCTAGAAACTTGTTTATCATTATTATAGCATTTTTATTTAACATGATGGGAAAATAGAATATTTTGATAAGACAAAAGAATATGAGGTACATACTATAATCAATATTCAATAATCTAATTTCAATGGTTAATAGCACTCTTAGAGTTGGTTTGGAAATCCTGCAGCTTTTCTGTATTAATCAATGCAAGCCAAAATCTCGTAATGAAACAGTCTTAGCCTTAGGTCACTTCTGTCCACTGGCGCAGAACTAGTAAGAGGGACTAACAAATCATGAATTGATAACTCTATAATACTTTGCAGCGTACATTCCCTTTGATGTCGAATACCTTAGCTCTAAGTTTTAAATATATTGAATCAGGTGGACTTACTGCTCGTTACTTATTAATTTCGTATAACCCACATACAAAGACTCTTACCTATTCCACTGATGCCACGGGTGCAATGACTTCTGGGCAGCCCATCAATGATTCAGATTTAAAGGACTTAAGAGACGCAATAATTAGAGAAGGATTCTTTAGCGCCCAGACAACATATTCTCCGAAAGAAAATGAAACCTACGTAGCGTCTAATCTTTCAATTACGATGGATGATAAGGTACATACCACTACATGGGCTGATACAGCTTTAGGAGTGCCAACAGGATTGAAAAAGATAGCTGATGAGATTAAAAAGTTGATTGCTGGCAAAAAATGAATACTTGTTATGAAAAACATATTGGAGGATCCCTGAATGTGACCAGTACAACTCAGATTAGTAGCTTGTATATTTATGAACATGCACTGTAATAGAGTTTCTTTAGTGACCACTTTCTATCCAAGCATTATTGAGCATCTTTTAGCCATTCTTCAAAAGCTTTGAGTTGAGTTCTTTCTTTCATCTAATGCACATGTAATTATCTGACAATGTCTAGTAGAACTACAATTCATTTCCACTATGGTATAAGGGCAATTGGTACCAAAATTTTAGATTAGTATTCAAGATAATTTATCTAACGATTGTAAACATAAATTATTTTATTTTGGGATCATGTGTTGCGGTTATCCTAATGATCTCTGTTTCTATTATATATCACATGGAAACCCTAGAGAATCAGCTAACACAATCATATTTTCCATCTGCAACAGCTCAGACAATGGAAAATGATACTGGTGGTTCAGGTAAAGGGATTGCAATAGCTCTATTAAGTGACGCTTTATTCAGTGATGCAGGCTGGGGGCATTTGGATTCAATGCTGCACAAGCACTGAAAAGTAAGTATGGTCACGAAGTTGATTTTAAAGATAATGTGCATATGTCAGACATTGAAACCACCTTAAGAGAATATGCCGATGGATACGATATGATTATAGCTCAGGGCTTTGTGTGGGGTGACCCGGATTGTGGTACATGATAAATATCCCGGAGTAGCAAGTAATTTGACAACCATATCATAGAGAAGACAGTATTTAATAGCTCGAAAGAGTTTTTAACCTAAGTAAGTCAACTAGACACCTGAATTGCAGGACTGGATAAGGAAACTAGGGTTCACAAGTACGTTATTTTCTAGTCATGCAAAAGAAATCGGTATTATTTCCACAATATTAATAATTATCGTTTCGTATAGCTTGTTTTTTTATCTTCAAAATATTACAGAAGACAATGTCAGAAAAAGTCTATTTGAACAGCAAAGAAACGCCCAGATGGAATCTACTAAAGCTATGGCAGAGCACATTGCTGCTAACCTTCAGTCTGTTACTTATATCCTCCAAGGACTAGCAGATTCTACGTACCTGCAGCAAGGCGAATTATCTGGTGATAACGTAAATGACTTGATGCTGAACAGATTTAATCAAATCAATGCTACAACTAAAGTAGATGGACTTTTCATTGTTGACAATAATGACATAACAACATATCATCTGGTACCAGAGGGGCACAGAAGCTATGTAAATATAGATATCTCATTTAGAGATTATGTTCAAAAGACACGTGACACTCTTAGACCTGTATTTTCAAACGGTTATCGAGGAATTGACGATGTATATAGAATCGCACTAACCTATCCTATAATAAATAAAGAAAGTGGTGACTATGTTGGAATGGTGGGGGTCCATATTCCAACTATCGACTTTTTTAATCGTTATGGAAATATCTATAATATTAAATCACAATATTTAGCTGCTCTTGATGGAACTGGAACTCATCTAGCTCATAACAATACGCAGTTGATAGACAAGAATTTCTTTGGTGAATATACGCAGAACTTTACAATGCATAATAAAGATTTGAATAATTTAGTGAAAAGCGTATTAGCAGGTAACGCAGGTTACGCAGTTTATACAATTGGACCGAGTGAAAGGTTGACAACTGGATATCCAATCTCTATTTATGGGGAAGAGAAAAATCCAACATATGTTGTCTTTACAGTAACGCCTACCTCACAAATATACTCTCAAATTGAGAATATCCTTATTACACAAAGAATAGAGACTTTCTCTTTGCTTGCGATTACTACTGCCGCGGCTATAATTCTCATTATTTTCCTCACTAAATGGAATAGCAATTTAGACTCCGAGGTTAAGAGGAGAACAGAGGAGCTTGAGACAGTTAATAAACAATTAAGGGTTCATGACAAAATGCAAAAAGAGTTTATCAATATAGCGGCTCATGAGCTGAGGACACCTACTCAGGCCATCACAGGATATTCAGAGTTACTAGCAACAGAACCAGAAAATGGCAGAATGTACGTAACTCCAATACTCAGAAATTCGAGAAGACTTCAGCGGCTTTCTGAAGATATACTGGATGTTACTAGAATTGAAAGTCAGACACTCAAACTAAGCAAGGAGAAGTTTGACCTAAGCGATGTAATCCTATCTATAATAGGAGATTACAGAAGCCTTCTATTTGACAGTGAAAACAATAATACCCTAAATATTGTATATGAACCAAATAGTATTAGTGTATATGCAGATAAGGAAAGGGTTTCTCAGGTTATTTCTAACCTACTATCAAATGCATTCAAATTCACCACCGAAGGAACTATTCGGCTGACAGCAGATAGGGAAGGTTCTGAAACCATAGTAAGAGTAATTGATACTGGACAGGGGATTGATACCGAAGTACTCCCCAAACTATTCACAAAGTTTACCACAAAATCTTTGTCAGGGACAGGGTTAGGTTTGTTCATTTCAAAAAGTATAATTGAGGCGCATGGAGGAAGAATATGGGCTGAAAATAATTCAGATGGAATAGGTGCCACATTTAGTTTTACTTTACCAATACCTCGAAATAAAGAATCAGAGTGATATGCTGTTTAGGAACGATAGAGTTTGGAGTGTACATCTACCTACGGATGCGAACAACAGAACAGAAGAGGGCTAGATACAATTAATTTAGTAAAATAACCTAGATTCTTAAGATTTTTTAACTGTATTTCTTAATGTAACATCAGGTTATCTCTGATGCTTGAGCGAAAGATGACTGAGTTCTTTTTATCATCGATGTCATCGTTCTCCCTGTGGATGCTATTCTTGATGTAATTATTATGATACGAGATATGCAACACAGCCATGCAAAGATTCTGTATAGTAATTATAACAATTCTGCTAACTTACTCCTAAATTACCCCCACAAGCACAATATCCAAATTCATCGATTCTTGAATTGCATAAGGGACACCTATATTCCTCGTCTTGATCTCCCTCCTTTCCACCACCGTATATAACCTCCTCTGCATTCTTACCCCAGATCTGCTTGTGAACATTGATTTCCTCAGGGATATCGATATCGTTCATTTAATTTAATTTAATCATGAATATGTATATATAGATTTTATTTAAATCCATCATTTTCATTAAAATCCAACTGCTTTTCTATAGATTAATATGATTAATAGCATAGAAATTATCAGATAGGTATACTATTATCATTTGATACACTAGACTTAACCAAAGGAGTGTGATGAAAAATAAGAAAGTGAAGTAATTCTATATCATTTTTTGAATCAACGCACGAATTTGTTACACGTTCATTGATAATAACTCCGGTCATTCTTGATTTCAATACTAAGCAGAATTAGAGGCTAAGCTAAGAATGTTTATGAGGTTGTATTAAATGAGTTGAAGTTTCATCACATATAAGGGCCTGAATTTGAAAATTATTATGGATAATGTATCTTTTTATAGTATAATATCCATATAATCACCTACAAATGATGAATATTCGGCAAACAATTGTCCGGATCGTAGTAGGGGGAAGGATATCGAGTCTAAAGGAAAAGCAGAAAGATAAATCTGATAATTATCCCAATATTAAAAGGAAAACGGAGGGTGAATACCCGACAGTACCCTCAGGTTTTCAGTGCTTTGTATGTGGGATGGAATTTGCCACGAATCTAGAGCGAGTGCAGCATCTAGAAAAGAAGACTCACGGAAGTATGTATGATACTGGTTCACCTCAGGAAAGAGAAGACGCTAGACGACTTCGTTGAAGCGATCAACAATAATTAACTTTACACATCAGCTCAAGAACAGTGCCATAACTTAGAACATTGTTCAAAAGTCCTGTCCGATCGATCTACCGGAGCTAAACTTGTAAAACAATTCTTAGTCTAAAATTACTTGTTAATCACTCAGACGTATTACGCAAGATCATAACCACCTTCACCAATTCCTATACCAAGTACCAATCATCAATTCAACAAGCACTGTCATCATTATAGATAGGTACGAGTTATCATAGAGGAAATTATGATAGAGATCTCAACTTGTCACGACACTTCCTTCTTTCCCATTATTTTACCACCATTACAGGACACGCTGCGTACTTGACCACTCCAGATGCAATATTACCAAGCAGTATATTCTTGATGTCTGATGTCCCCCTTGTCCCTATGACTATGAGATCAACATCTTCAGATTCTGCATATTCTACTATTGCTGCCTCAATAGACATCTGACTATTGATAATTTCCTTTTTTACTTGAATGTTATTTCGTTTTGCATTTTGATCGACCTTATCCAATGATTCCTTAATACCATGCATTTCTTTATCTTCATTGGACAGTTTTGCTTCATCTTGAGGGGCTGCTAGACCATAAGAAGACAATGGTAGGGATTTGATGCTCAACGCGATTACCTGAGCACCATCTTTTTTTGCCATCTCAATGGCATAATCTGATGCATTCAATGATGATTCAGAACCATCTATTCCAACAAGTATTCTGGAAAACCTTCCTTTGATCTTATTAGACATTTTAGAGCTATTCATCTAATGCTTCACCAAAGAACTCAATAAATAAATATCTAGTTTGAACGTAAACTAAACGAGACAAACGAATCACCTGTACCAGAGGTTTAAACATTTATTTGAAAGCATTCAACATTTTGTCGACAGATAATGTATTGAGTATATCTGATCGTTTCGCCCAGCCTCTTCTGGCTTGGCCTATTCCAAATTTCAGGAAAGCAAAATGCACATAATGATGAGCATCTGAATTAATAGCAAGTTTCACATCATTTTGAATTGCCATTCGAATATATTCATCTTTGAGATCAAGACGATTATAGTGAGCATTGACTTCTAAAATAGTATTGGTATCTTTTGCCACGCTAAGCAATTTCTCCATATTCACCTGATACCCCTCTCTTTTATTGATGATTCTCCCTGTAGGATGAAATATGATATCTACACTTGGATTCTTAGATGCGGTTGTTAGTCTATCAGTTTGAACTTCAACAGGCAGAGTGAAATTAGAATGAATCGCAGCTCCTACGATATCGAGTTTATCTAGAGTATTATTTGAGATATCAAGTGATCCATCTTTTAGTATGTTTACTTCGGCTCCAGTTAGAATTCGAAAGGTGTCATGATTACCTCCCCTAGACTGATTCCTAATTTCATCATTTAATTCTAAAATTTTATTTGCTTGACCTAGTAAACCCGCTTCGTCAAGACCATGAACAAGAGCTAAATTCTTTGTATGATCTGTTATTACTATATATTCAAGTCCAAATTTTTCTTTTGCCGCTAATGCAATATCCCTTATGGAAATCATTCCATCAGTATCATTGCTGTGCACTTGTAGATCACCTTTCAAATCATTGTAATTTATAAGGTCTGAAAGCCTCAGATTATTACTATCCTTTGTTCTTCCTCTTTTTGCAAGCTGAATCTCTCCATTGTTTTCCCGCATCTCTGGAGGAATCCACTCTAGACCAAGTATATCGTAAATCCCTTCTTCAGTTGAACCTGCGACCATTCTATTAGATTTGCTATCATATACGCCCCACTCGTTAAGACGTAGCCCCTTCGAAATAGCTATTTTTCTTAGAGCTACACCATGTTCCTTACTTCCCGTGAAGTATTGCAATGCTGAACCAAAACTTTCTTTAGGAACTACCAATAAATCTGCATCCATACCATTGTTTAGTTTAACAAATGTTTTACTAGGTCCTTTACCAATTACTTCATCAACCTCTGGCATAGAAGCGAAATAATCCATTACAATCTCAGGATTATCAGATGATACAAGATAATCGATGTCCCCTACTGTCTCCTTCATTCTTCGAAATGAACCAACAAGTATCGCATTCTTAACCCCCCTGAGGTTCGAGAGACGTACTTCTATCTGCTTTACAAGAGGATATACGTCACCTAATAGGTATCTATCCCTTCCCTTCTTAAGGGATTGAATCTTTCTTAATATAGACTCCTCTTTTTTATATGAAAAGCCTGGAATGGTATGGATCTTTCCTTCAACCGCTGCCTTTTCAAGGTCTGATAAAGTCTTGATTCCCAATCTATCATGAAGGGTTTTTACTGTTTTAGGTCCTATACCTATTCCTTCTAAATAATAAAATTCTTCTACGTTAATCGATGTTCTTTTCTTTAGATCTTCAAAATATTCTATTTTACCAGTAGTTAGATACTCTTCCATTTTTGAAGCAATGGCCTTTCCTATTGATGGTATCTCGGTTAAGCCCTTTAATTTCCATTTGCTGTATATTTCTTCCACATTTGAAGACAGATTCTCAACGACGTCAGCAGTTCGTCTGTATGCTCTTATCTTAAAAACTGCATTCGATTTATTCTTATTAGAATCATTGACCTGTGATTCCTCCAACTCGATAAGATATGCAATCTGACGCAAAACTTTCGAGATAGCTGCATTATTAATCATATTGTTAAGCCTGTTGACACAATATTTCTGAAAGGCAGTAGATATTTGATAGAGAATTCCTGGTACAGTACAAGTGCATCTGTATTTTTCTGAATACTGAATCCAATCTAAGGATCTATATTTATCATCTAATACATAATACAAGTTTCGCTTCGCTAACTACCTGAAAAAAATGGTAGAGTAGCCGAATATCATTCTCAACTTGAGCAATATCATTGTAGATACAAAATTATCTTAAGATTAAATCTAGTACGCTAACAGATTGAATCGGTTTGTATTTCTAATCACTCTGCATATTGTAACTTCAGCTTTGGACTACCCTGTATTGAGAAAATAATTCTTTATGATTTAAGAGGCATTAAAACTGGAATTTATAAAGTTACAGCCATGTCAAACCAAAGTTGTATGAACAATAGTCGCAAATCATTACCTAGAATCAGATCTCTCATAGAGAGATCGAACAACTGCAGACTATCCAAGAAATCAAGCACCAATATTATCCATTCTAAGTCCGTTTTTCAGCTCATCAAAGTTCATCACAGGAATTACATCCACATTGGCGCCCATCCATTGAAACAGAGGTTCAACAAAAGCAGGTACTTGGTCATTCCTTTCGACGTTTACTATGAAAGCGCATGATCTTTGTCCGTCAATAGGCATGAAGTATGCTGCCTCAGGTTTGACTTTGTTCATGTATTCTTCAAGTTTTGTCAGAAAGTTTGGGTCTTGTACCAATTTGTTTCCAGGTTCAGCAGGTATTCTGGTTCTAATTAGAAATCTCATATTGGTTGATATAATAGAGCTTTATTTAAGAATAGATATCGTATTCAAGTAATTTAATAGATAAGTGAGCGATAGATCGGTATGTTGACAGTCAGTGATATGGCCGCAGTAAGTTCAATAGTACACTTGCCCATTGGTCACCTGGGGAGTTAAATCTGTCTGGACCAATGACAATTCTTTTCCCAAAAAAAGTCCACACATTCATAACATTTTACTCTTGTTCAGAATTCATTTGCAAACCTCCTAATATGAGCTTATCAAATCTCTCATATTATGGCGTTAGGAGAAAAGCTTTTTGAAGAGAGTGGGAATACAGCAGGTTTCAATATAACAAAGGTTCATCCGGTAGAGGGGATAACAATGGAAGTAAGCTTTACTTCTGATATAAGAGGGATAGGCAGATTTCCAAGCGGCAAAAATCTTGGTTCGGGTACTATGACTCAATATCCACATGGCATAGTTGATGCTAGCTTTCAGGGAGTGGTGACAACCGCTGATGATGGTGGCCAATTCTTTTGGTGGGCCCATGAAAAGAGCAAGGTGGTTGAAGGCGGAAGGGTCAAAGGGCTAATCATGGTAACAGGATTTACAAATTCACAAAAGTTAACTTGGATGAATAATTTAATTATAGCGCTAGATTCAGAATATGATCCTGTCTCTCAAACATTCAAGGCCACTGGATATGAATGGAAATAGCATTCCCAAGACTGAGTCCATGACGCTACAACCTGAACAAACCATATTATCTCCATTGAGACCCCATACTACATTTGTACAATCTATAGATTCTAGGGGTAACGATAATGAGATAGATAATACCCTGAAGTATTAGCGATTAGTAAAGAAATCGGTCATTGAAAGTAAATATGGGAGATTATCTTCATCGCTTGGTAATTTGCGACACGTAATTAGGATACTTCGATTAGAATACCCTCCTCTGATCCTTATTCCGCTGAGGATTAGAACTGCAAGTTTTGGTTAGCTATCTCCTAACTCCTATCATAATCCCCCTCTCCCCACTGATATCCAACACTATCGCTTATATCGTTGGCAACATATGAGTTAGCTTCCCAATGGTTTGTCGTAATATATGTGAGAAAATATATTCAAAGATCGTAGTCGGTGAATCTCATTATTCGGTTGGAAAGAGATACTGCAGAAGATGTGAATGCTACTTTGTCACTGAAAAGAAATTCTGTCAGTGCTGCGGGATGCAGCTAAGAATTACTCCGTCTGAAGGGGGATATAAGGAAAAAATGAGAGAAAACCTGATTATCATGAAGAAAAAGAAAGGCTGGACTGAGTAACAACACCATTTTCATCGCATTTTCACTCTTCTGCTTCCTCTTCCTCTCCAGTTTCACCTGCCTCTTCCTCAGCTGTCGCAATGTCAACTGGTTGGTTCGTTACTGTAACAGTATCACTTGATATAATGACGGTAACCCCTTCTGGTGGAAATGCATTCATGTCTGTATCTGTTGCTCCCGCTGTGCTAACACTAATAGTACCATTAGCCGGAAGTGGTTCTTCAGGACTTATCGAAATATCTACTCCCTCAGTTAGGTTCCCGATTGGAGTGTCCTTTACCAGTGGTTGAGCGTACACCTGTATGGCGCTTAGTAAAAATAAACCTAGTCCTGTACTTATAACACTAATAAATTCTAGGCACACCTTTTCCTTTTCCATATAGTTATGGTAGATTTTCCATGATTTAAGCTCTTTCCAACTTGGGGAGAACAATAAACGACCATAAACAAGTTAGATAAGAAGTGTTCGAGACAGTTTGGAAGACAAGTCATATCAGGTAAGCAACTTTACGCGCGCATCACATTATGGGTTCGAAATGCGTATAGTGATTAGTGCTGTAGGCATATTACCTCGCATTCAACGATATTGATAAGCCTTTGTAGTCACTCGTTGAACCGCATGCAGTCTCGTATGTCACTTTTGTCTGCCACTCCTTTAATATGATTTTGTGAGGGGAACTATGGATAGTACCAATAGGCATTTACCTAGAAAAGCATCTCAGGCTCAGAACACTTGGAAAATGACAAAAGGTTTGTAGGATAAAAATAAAAAAGGCTGAACCCAGTTATGACTTGTTATCCCTACCTGCTTGCTTTTCTAGTCTTCGAACTCACACTCTTGCTCGTCTACACCAGCCTTGTATAGGTTCTGGCCATCAGTGAAGTTGACTGATTCACCCATTCCGATGTTCTTTGGTGGACATTTTGCCCTGTATCGGCGGTACTGGTCTCCTGAGCATATGCCAACCATGTTGCAATAACAGAGTACAGTTGCTGCTAGTAGTGCAAGCTCCATTCTGCTCTTTTCTATAGTCCGGATGGGGGGCTACAGTAGGATAAAGCTGCTTTGAATGTCTCTTTATCTTGGTAGGCTCCTATCCGTGCATACCCTAAGATTTTTTCATAACATGATTCACCATCCGAAGAAACCTCTGTGGATCCGGTATCAAAGGTGGGTGCTGAATAGACAGTCACTGCAAAGATTATTGATATCAAAAGCATGACAGAAACACTAACTGCAGATATTATCAAAATCGACTTGCTAATCATTCTAAATTATATCACCTCCCTTTTTTCGAAGGATATATTTTAGATTTTGTTCCATATGTTATAGATCTAGTAGGATATTGAACTAGTTTCGTTAAAAGCCTGGTATAGATGTTAATGTCATTAGATATTAATCAGCAACAGTTATGTTAGCCGCGAAATGCTTATCTTGGCCATATCTCGGAGAGTAACGAATCTCCTTTCTGGGCGATGTAATTGATTCTCCTATCATTATCATCACTCGATTATACTCTGAGGTGAGTCTTATTTGGGTCACAAGGCATTGATGGGCATTATCTTCGACCACTAGGTTAGGATAGTATAGGCCACGAAATGAACCTTCTGGGGTATGAACACAAAAGCATTATTTGACAATGTTTGCAGCATTACTCTCAATAATGGAGCGGAGTGGGTTGACAACTGATGCTTCTAGGCCAGCTATAGTCTCATCTATTCTTCTCTCTAGTAATGGAAAACCCTTGGCTATCGTCATTGTAGTCTTGGCTGCCGCAATAGTTGTAGCTGGAGCTGGGTTGGATGGCTTGGGGGATGGGGTTCGTGTCACAGTCACAGCCGCTGGTGCGTCTGAGTACAATAGTATACTATCTAAGCATAATAATACTGGAATAATTGTCTTAAAGGGTGCAACTGTAATTGATGGAACGGGTGATCCGGCTAGACCGAACACTACAATAATTATCGATGGGAGTAGAATCGCAGCTCTATCCAGTAATACGACAGCTAACGCTGAGATTCGATCCTCTGCAGCTAAAAATATCTTAGATCTAACTGGTAAATACATCATTCCTGGGCTGTTTGATATGCATGCGCATGTTGCAAACGTACTCAAAAACTCATACAATCAAAGTGAATCTGAATATATGCTAAGCATGCTCTTGACATATGGGGTAACCACAATAAGGAATACAGGTGGTCCTACTGAACAATCAGTTGAACTTAAAAAAAATGTTTCCGAGGGAAAAATCATTGGCCCCCAGATATATACAGCAGGACAATTGCTAAACACTAATGAGATTCCAGTACCGTTTGTAGAAAAACAAGTTGTAACGGAGCAGGATGTCACACGAGAGGTTCGCAACCAAATAGAAGCTGGTGTGGACTATATCAAGCTATATGTGGGACTCACTCCAGAACTAGTGAAGGCCGCGATACATGAAGCACATTCAAATGGAAAAAAAGTCATCGGACATTTGTATCTAACAAGTTGGACCGATGCAGTTAATCTTGGTGTTGGGGATAATAAGACGGCAGTCAATCACATCGATTTTCTTACTCACGGTGTCCCCGTTAGTCCTTATTTATTGTCAGAAGCCGACCGGCAAAAATTTCTGGAAGCAGGTGATCATCCATTCAATCATTTCTTGTGGCTTGATTTAGTTGACTTGAATGGACCGGAAATTAACGAAATGATAAGTGCTGTAGCAAGTAGCAGCATTCCCGTAGATCCGACATTGGATATTTATGAAATAATGATAAAAGGAGAACCACAGTATCAATATCTCTGGCCTAAAGTTCTGCAGCTCGCAAAAATGCTGTATGATAAGGGAGTCCCTATATTATCAGGTACTGATATTCCAAACTTTGACTTAGTTCCCGGAGCTAGCTTACATCATGAGCTTGAACTTCTGGTAGAAGCGGGCATTCCGCCACTAGAGGTAATCAAAATAGCAACCAAGAATGGAGCTCAAGCCCTGGATATAGATGAAGAGACAGGCACCATAGAACCAGGAAAGCAAGCCGACATGATAGTACTTTCTGAAAATCCATTGGATGATATTAGCAATACCAAGAAAATCGAAGCAGTGATTAATAATGGTCAACTAATGAACAAAATAGTAGAGTAGATTTTAGCTACCTGCCAGCCGGAATCGGAACCCTACGAAGTTTACTTTGGGGGTTCGTCTACAATCCTAGGACCGAAACCAAGATCTCCACCAAATCCTGATATTCGGCCGCTTATGCTTTGATTCTGTCCAATACCCGTTTCATTAGTTATGTTCTGACTTTGAGCCATTACATTAATGGTATTTACTAAGGTCACAGCGAAAATGAAAACAATAAGCATGGCCGCATATTGGCTTATCATACTATATTGACTACAGGCTCACATAGATGTATTATAATATATTATTTTAGTCAAAAAGCCCCTAGTATGTTACCAATTTAGGATTATTTTTTAAATAAGTCTGCTTTGTGGAAACATTTGGCAGTCATGATTAATGGTCGCTGGGTCTGCCGCATTAAATCTGTTTAACTAGTCAGAATAGTTTTTACTTCTGCGAACCTCTATCTCACGATCGCGAAGCTCTTTTACCGCTCTGACCACTTGCTCTCGGTCCCAGTATGGACTTTTACATTTAGGACACACAGCAGGCCTATTTGACCTGATCTCGAGGGATCCATTTGTGCTCACAGCGATAACAAACATGACTCTTTGATTGAAACTCTTCAATATGTTATCCCCTAATAGCTTATCGGGACTTAATTTATTGGTCATGCTGCAGGAAAGTCCTAGACTCGCTCTACACCATGAGTGCACATTCCGTCAACGAGTCTCCTGTAACTCCGCTCGACTTATATTAGTCGTAACGTAGCTGCCAATGACTCGGAGAATAAATACGAATGCATCCTCCTAACCGGGATGTTCGCACATCCAACCATCATAACCACACGCCTAATTCTCCTGGTCTACTTATCAACATTTCTTATCTTTCTTAGTAGCTTGTTACCTTAAATCCTTGTATCTCTAGGGCCTTAAACAAGGGTGATAGCTTTTGTTGTTTGTATGAAGTAGTTGATGGTTCTCCGAGACTATCTATCACTGCAATAGGAATATCATTATCTCTTACACATTGCCGTGTGAATCTGTTGGTGGGCCTGGTAAATCGAACTTGCTAGACTTCTTTACTGATTGTCTATTAGGTCAGTATTCGACGGTACATTTGGTACAGACATAGGTAATCCTGTTGTTTTTAACATTATTTCTCTAATTCTCGTACACATATCGCAATGTTTGGGGCAGCTATTATGGATGCACACAGATATTGTACAATTACAATTAAAGCACCACAATTCCTTAGGCATGACAGAATCCATGAGATATCAAGTTAGAGGTTGTTTAAGCTAATTACTGTTTCGGTGTCACATCATACAAGATAGGAATACTTCGTTAAAAACACGGTCTAATGTTACTCAAAAAAATAATCTTTCCTACTATAGGCTAACATTTCTTTACACCCAGGACATTCCTCCACATTACTATTGGGAGCTGCAGTTTCAAATGCTACTTCATTCATCTGTGTAAACGAAGGGAATTTGAACTTACAATTCTTACATCTGACCATTAATTTGGTCATTTAACCATAATCATTTGAAACACATATATCAAATTTATGGAGGATTTTAGTTATGGAGTTCGAAATTCTCATGATTATAAGAAACGAACTTACGATTTCATAATGAGGTGAAGTTAAGATCAATCAAGAAATATAAGACCTAGTCACTTTAAGTAATTTAACATCTTATCATACACATAGTATCGCGAATTTACGAATTTACCTCTCTCCCTCCCCTTATCTTACTTCCTACTTTATTACTGCCGGCAATGCATACATCTTTGCGATGCATGAGTATCTGGCCGACAGAGATTTTACTTATAGTGAATGCATAGAATGTAAAATAAGAACTGCTCACTCTTGTATTAGATGCCATTATTGTTATTCATGTCATAGCAAGGTTGAAAGGCTGGAAAGAGAGAATGACGTTAGAGTGACAAGAAACGGGTATTATCAAGGTTTACGACAATCTCCATTTATAGTATACAAAAGGACAACTACATACTAATTGACTATTTATACAACAGTGTATATTGAAGCAAGAGTAATTGTTGACACACAGAAAGCAATGTTCAATACCTTCCTGTATAGATCAAACTAAGTCATTTATTACAATTTCAAGCAACCACAGGGTATCTTTATGTATATCTTTCTGGTATTATCATTGAACAATGAAGCAATCCACAAAAGGCAGTAATGATAAAGAACGTTGTGAACATTTTGCCGACATAGATGAAAGCAAGGTTTCCCCTAGAACATCGACTTGTGAAGAATGCGAAAGGGAAGGGACCAATTGGGTAGCTTTACGTATGTGTCTGGAATGTGGTCATGTTGGTTGCTGTGACTCTTCGATAGGACTTCATGCAACAAATCATTTCAAACAGACAGCTCATCCAGTCATGATTGCATTACCTAACAAGTCATGGAAATGGTGTTATATACATAAACAGTATTCGTGACCGCTTGTGTTGACAAGTATAACGAGAACTAATTTCAACCCCTTAGTGCAAATATGTCTGATGCTGACTCATGTCCAGTTATCACAAGGGATTATTCTGCTTTTAAGTGATTATGACTATATTAAACAAAGGTTGATCTAACAATGAAAAAACTAGAAATAATTATACCTGATAGGCGACTGCATGACGTTAGTGAGATATTAAAGGTTGCAAACACCGGTGGAATGAGTTATTATAGAATTGAAGGAAGGGGGAGAATAAAGGCGGAAGCTGTTGCAGTAGGCAGAGGAACCATGCATTATAGACCAGAATTTATTCCAAGGTACAAGGTTGAGGTAGTAGTCAAAGACGAGCAGGTTGAAGACCTAATTAAGACTTTTGTGGAAAGGTTGGGAGATAACATTGGAGGGAAAATCTTTGTCATGGATATTCCAATTGCAGTAGATTTAACAACCAAAAAAACAGGGGAGGACGCTATATGACGACACATATAATAACCGTTGTCTACTACTAAAAATTTAATATCTGATGAATTAGATGACTAATCTACCCCGCAGAATCGGTACCTCGATGTATTGTGGTTATCGCCCAACAATTATTCATTTTCAATCCTTTATTACCTAACACAAAAATGACTTTATCAGAAAATTGAAAGAAAAACTATGTGCTAGCTTTTCTCACGGCAAGTGATCGTTTTAAGAAATGGATAGCACTATATCATACTTTTAAATAACATAACTACAATGTCACAAAGACAACCTCAGAAATTCCATATACTTTAACACATAGAATAAAAACTCGTGGGATAGATAAGAACTCACATCATAAACCTATAATTACCGCATATATTGTCAGATATTAACAATTAAACATTGTCAAACTACTTATAGCTATGGGAATGCATGTGAGCCTGCATGCTTGATTCTGAATAAGATTTGAGCAATCGCTCATTTCCGAAAAATTCTCTAGCGTCTCCGTGAAATGACATTTTCCTATTGACACATGCGACCTTATTTGCAAGTCTATTTATTGCGTCAAGATCATGTGAAGCTAATATTATAGTAATATTTCTTTCAGAATTTAATTCTCTTAATAGCGTATAGAATCTATCTTGTGTTTCCAGATCAATGCCGGTTGTGGGTTCATCAAGTATTAGCAATTCGGGCTCGTTTACAAGAGCTTTTGCTATAAGTACACGTTGTTGCTGTCCTCCTGAAAGTTCGCCAATCCTTTTATCTTTCTGTTCAAGCAATCCCACAATTTTAAGAGCGGAAATTATTACGTCCTTATTGGTTTTTCTACCTAGTACTCCCAAAGAAACAATTTCCTCTACAGTCGCGGGAAAACCCTGATTAATATTTTTTTTCTGTGGTATATAGCCAATTCTTTTGAGAGCCTTTCTATTGTTTCGTATATCTTCATTGAATAGAGTTATCTTCCCTTGATAACCTTCAAGTAATCCAAGTATCAAACTGAATAGCGTAGTCTTGCCTGCACCATTAGGACCAATTATGCCCAACAGATCGCCCTGATCTGCCTTAAATGAAATATTCTCTAACACTAGATCTGAATTATATCTATAGCTAACATTATCAAGACTTATTACTTCATGCAATCAAGCTGTTCCCCCGTTCCCCCATACTGGATATAATTAATACCAAAGCAGTCGGCATTTGAGTCAAGAAAAGGGTCAGATAGTATACTAATTTCTACTGTTTCTGCTACTCTGATAGAGGAGAGCGTACCTGCTAGCCGAGAAATTGAGATTGCGATTCTCATCAGTCCACTTGCCAAATTTCAAACATTAATGCATATAATAAGAATATATAGTTATGTTAATAAAAAATATGGCCCGATTTATAAGTACGTTAATAATCAATACCATATTTGACACCACATAAATCACTGAACTAATAAAAAATATTTTGCTTAACCCGTCAGCCATCCAAGGACAAGCAGCGGCACTATATTGCTATATTCATAGGCACTCACAATGGTCCGATGACGCACAGTAATGCACTGAAGGAAAGTACAAGTGATGAAGAGAATATCTTCTGTGACCAGAGGAATGATCAACAACTTGGTTTGTCCAAAAACAGATAAGAGATCTTATTATATAACTATGAATTGACTATGATTATTGCCAAATACTTGATTTGCTTTTGCTTCTTATTCTTGACTTTCCCCCAATTCAACAGGGGCTCGAAACATGTCGACCGACTCTAATGCAGGAATAATTTTTTTTACTAGCCCGATAGGCTTAGGTCATGCTACAAGAGATATTGCTATCGTTGAAAAGTTATATAAATTTGGCAAGACAATAGATAACATTCATTTTGTAACTGGACAGCATGCTTATGAATTAATTTCGAATAGAGGCTTCAGTGCATCTGATATGTACAGACCTAGCAAATTCTCTATAAAATCAGGAGAATTGCATGACCAATTTAGATGGCTATTAAGATATTTTTGGTATTATAAAAAATGCAAAGGCATAGCAGAAAAGATTGTGAAAAATCGAGACAATAAATATAACAGCGATCTGATAGTGAGTGATGAAGATTTTGCTTCCATTGCGGTGGCCGAGAAAAATGGTCGTAAGAGAATTCTAATTACTGATCTAACGGAGACCCATTTTGTTAACAGTAGATTTGGATCAATTATAGAAATGAAAATGAATAGGTCGATGAAGAAACTGATGAAAAATTGTAACCATGTTATCATTCCTGACTTTGGAGTTGATGTTGACAATGTCATGTTTGTTGGTCCGATAGTACGAGACATAAGTCTAGATAGAGATACACTACGAAAAGGCTTTGGCTTTAACAAGCATACGATTCTCCTAAGCGTGGGTGGAACAGAGGCTGGAAGATACTTGATAGAAAAAACAATAGAAGCTTATCAAATACTTAAAAAGAAATTTGACCTAGACCTTTTAGTAGTATCAGGACCATCGATAAATTTAACAGGATATCAAAATGAGGATATCCGAATTTTAAGGCTTGTAGAAAATCTGCATGAATATATTTATGCATCAGATTTGATAATTTCCCTTGCCGGACGGTCAACTATGGACGAATCAATAGTATATGGCGTTCCTGGTATATTCATTCCAATAAAAAACCATTTTGAACAAGAAGAGGGAGCAAAGCGTCTTGGTTATAAATATGATGACATCTTTAGACTCAAAGAGCTCATTGAAGATAAACTTGGTACAAGTAACCGTAATGTTAGAACTAATTTCCAAAAGAATTTTAATGGTGCCGAAAGGGCTGCCAGGCTGATATTAGAAACTCTCTAAACTTTCTTATTCTTACCTAAAAAAAGATAAAAAGTTCTGTCGTCTCGGATACTCAGAAATATTGTTTTACCAGAATCTAGTAACTACATAGAATTCCTACACATTTTGTTATCTACCAGATCACACCAATTCAAATAAATGGATGCCTGCTAATTTGTTATTAATATGCTTACAGTATATGATAAAGGTTTCTCATGACAAACGAGTATTTTGCTCATATTGATATGTCCTGAATGCGCTCACCTCCGACCGAGAATGAGTGTCTAATATATAGATCAATTGTTCACATTATGATACTTATGATACTCTACCACGCAGATACAGATATAATAAGATGATAAGATCATTTGGAGGAAAAACCCGTAAGCTATGAAGATAGCACACATAAACAATACCTCTGGGATAGCATCCATAATTGCAAAAGAACAGAAAAAGCAAGGTCACGAGGTAGACATTTTTGTCTTCAATAAAATAATCCATTCACAGTTTGGAGGTAATATGATTAATTACAAATCTCCATTTGCTAGATGGAATCTCTTCAAAAAAATAAAAGAATATGAAGTCTGGCACTATCATTATCCTTATGGTTCTTTAAAAAGGAGTCTAGAAAAGCGAAATAAAGATAAGGTTTACCTTAAGCATTACCATGGAGGAGATCTACGTGGTAAGTACGATAATGATTTTTGTCTAGTCTCAACTCCAGATTTACTAAAATACTCTCCAAATGGTAAGTGGTTGCCCACTCCAATAGACATTGGAGAAATGAAAGGAGAAATTTTCTCATCTCCCGAAAGGAACGAGACGATTCAAGAAGACAGATGCCACCTACGTATAGCACATTACCCATATTATGAGAATTTTCCCTCAACTGACTACTATTCTAAGACATTACTAACATTAGCCCATGAAAAGAAGTGTGAGATAGTAGAAATTTTGCGACTTCCTCATATCCAAGCCTTAAAAGCTGTCAACAGTTGTGATATAGTTATTGGTAAGATATTGCCTGACGTTGGATGGTTTGGAAAGTTCGAACTCGAGGGTATGGCCCTAGGTAAGCCTGTCATCGCTTATGTTTCTGATGAATTATACAAAGTATATAAACCACCCATATACCGTACGACCAAAGAGTCGTTCAAAAAAGATTTAGAGAACCTTCTCGAGGACATCTCTGAGAGACAAAGGTTAGGCAAAGAAGGATCAGGTTATATCAGAAACTTTCATTCAGTGGAATCCGTGACCAAAATTGTCCAAGAATCTTATAATCTACTTCATACAATGAATTAGATCATTGTTACAAGGTAACGAGCCCTAATGCTAATATGTATGGATTATCTAATCCCTGAAAGAATATGTACCAAAGCGATATTGAATAATTAATTTTTGATTATTTATTGAATATTTAATATATGGATTTGATGTTGTAGCATCCAACAGAATAACATGGAGGGTATGGATGGAGGTTGACTCTTGTTACAGTTGCTAAATTCGGGGGTAGTGCTCTAGGCGTAGATGGTACATTAATTCCGAAGGTAATTAACAGAATTAAACAGTTAATTGACCAAAATACAAAAGTTGTTGCTGTCTTCTCTGCCCCTATTACCGATTACGAAAAAAAAGTGTCCTCTATGACAGATGTTGCTATTCGGATTGGCAAAAACTATGCCTCCTCTAATCCTGTAGAGATAGAGATTTTTCGACAGGTCTATGAACAGATTGCTGAAAAACATATAACAAATAAAAAGTATTACAATGAATTTATTCAAGATCTTGAAAAATTCAATCGCCAGGTGATAGTTTCATTGAAACAAGCTGCCGAAAATAGACGGTTTGTTGATGTAATAAGATCAAGAACGCTTGCCTATAGTGGTGAAATTACGATGTCGTATTTAATGGATTACATTATGCGGAGTTATGGCATTAAATCAGATCATGTGGACATACAGAGATGGCCAATAATAACTGATGATAATTTTGAAGCCGCGAATTTTATGCTGGGTGAATCAATGCACAATAGTAGCCATTTAATAGACCTAGTTGAACACAACGAAGTCGTAGCGATAGGAGGGTTTATTGGCAAAACTGCTGACGGATTGGAAACTACATATGAACGTGGAGGTTCCGATAGAACGGCTGCAGACGTCGCGATATTATTACACGATCATTATAAAATTAAAATAGATTTTGAAAAGGACAATGCTGTACTGAGTGCTGATCCTAGAATCGTCAAGGACAATCTTCAAAATGTAAAATATCTTTCCTATAACGAGGCAAGATTGGCAGGGATGTTTGGGATGAAGATTCTCGATCCAGTGGCTATCAGGGAGATAGATAATAGTAATCTTGACATCCCGATAGTTATTACGGATATGACAGATCCAAGAAACTTTACAATAATTCAACAGGATATAACGACAATAGCTGCTGCTATGGATGACAATCAAGAGGAAAACGGGAATAACTTGGTAAAGATTGTAACAGGAAGGAGAAATTGTGCTATTGTGAGGATAGAAAGTATATCAGCATCCTATATTATAGCATCATTAGAAAAGGATAAACAATATCATGAATTCGTGAAGCTATCACCATACAAAATAGATCGAGGAGAAATTACAAGGCTTCTTTTTCTAGATGCAGATTATGTTAGGAGGCACGAACGCCATTTTAGAGCATACGACCCAAAGGTAGAAATTGTTTATGAAAGAGGAGTAGTTACTCTAATTGGCGATTTGATGTGGCGAATGCCAAAAATAGCATCTGCAGCCAGCAGCATGGTCGGAGAACACGATATTAATATATTAAATTTAGATGCCCAAGAGGAAACATCTAGGATTTTAATAATTGTGGAGGATAAGGGTACTAATGTTGGAGACGCAGTAAAGGCAATTCATGCAAAGCGGACCAGGGTTAGTAGGTAACAGCAGTATCACATAAACAGTATGACTAATAGTGGTAAGAAAATATGGATGGATGGATCCCTTGTAGATTGGAATAAAGCTAGGATTCACATTTTAACGCATGCATTGCATTATGCAACTGCTGTATTTGAAGGAATTAGATGCTATAAAACTGTTAACGGAATAGCAATTTTTAGACTTTCTGACCATATTCAACGATTAATAAATAGCGGTAAGATCTATTTTATGAATATTGAATATTCAAAGGTGGAATTGGAACGAGCAGTAATTGATACGATAAACGCAAATGATGTTGAAGAAGAGTTGTACGTGCGTCCAATTGCATACTATGGTTATGGTAAAATGGGCGTTAACCCTCTACCTAACAAGGTTTCTATTGCAGTTGCCACATGGAAATGGGATGAATATCTAAAAAAAGATAAACAACATAATGATAAGGGCGTACGACTTATGGTTTCAGCCTGGATGAGAATCGATGGTAGGACAATGCCGTTTCTTGCTAAAGCAACAGCAAACTATGCCAATTCAGCCCTTGCCAGAGTTGAAGCAATAAAGGCAGGATATGACGAAGCAATCATGCTGAATACGTATGGGAAGGTCATAGAGGCTAGTGCAGAAAATATATTCATAGTAAAAGACGGTTTGTTAGTTACTCCCCCTATTACGTCCGGCGCTTTAAATGGTATAACAAGAGATACAGTGTTGACCATAGCAAGGGAAAATAATATTCCACATGTAATTAGAGATATTACTCGGGACGAGCTTTATATTGCCGACGAAGTATTTTTAACAGGAACAGCAGCAGGAATAAAACCCGTATCTGAAATTGATAACAGAATGATTGCTGATGGAAAGGAGGGCGTGATCACTAACCAAGTTAGGGAAGAATTTGAACTCATAGTTCATGATAAGGATAATAATCTTAGCAAAAAATGGTTAACATTTGTTAAGAACATATAAGCGGAATATCTAGCAATTAAAGTCATAATGACAAGCTCCGCTAAAGGATAAGAATAGTGTCATCTCATCACTTTATTTCATATCCAGTCCTATAATTCCTGCATTTCCCCAATTCTCTTTTGAAACTTCATAGATCAAGATCCTTATTTTTTCCTCTTGGGTTTTCATGATCCTAGCCGTTTCCTTTGTTAAGACCTCAATTAGTTCCCTTTTCTGTTCAATAGATCTTCCTTGACTTATTGTAATTTGTATCACAGGCATTCTTTATTTATCAACTTGTGGTCGTGCATATGTTTTATTTATATTTTCGATATAGTGAATGTATTAACAGGACGACGAAATGAGTTTGAGTTATACTTCAATTAATATTTTGCAGCATATATAATCTATAAACTAATTTTCAAATAATTTTACAGCTTTTGTGCCTAAATTGATTGTAACAAGGTATATTATCCATGAGACTAATTCGGCAAAAGTATAAGCCTGATAGGGCTCGACAGATGACACAAGTAAAGAATAATGTATATATGTTTTTGATACGATAAAAATTGTTTCAGATATAGTAAAGGCAGTGAATAATTTCTTGAGATCATTCTTTATTTTATTAGATTTCTTCTTTCCCGTTAAGGGATCCGTGTACTTTGCTCTGTTATCTCTATAGAAGAGAAATGCAAAAAGTGGAATGTAAACTCCATAACCTATTACCAATGTACCTAATGAGTTGATGACACCGTTTCCATCATACTGAGCATAGAATTGAGTAAATGAAGCCCCAACAAGAAACGAAGCTATTCCGGAAATAAGGAGATTTTTGTTAAAAAGAATAAAATTTCTGTATTTGTCATAAAAGCTATTGCTTACTATTCTCTCCTCCATTCGTACTTAATAATGCGTGAATCAGAGGGTATAAAAACTAAAAGGCTGTACGAGATATCTGCCAATATGGGTTTAATCACGATTAAAATAGGATTAGTAATAATCGTCTATTAGTTCTCAGAATCGTAACTGATTTTTCAATAATCTAACCTACTTCTCTATGATGAATCTGAGCAGAATTAATCTTTCTCAAACCCGTTATCTACAATTTATGGATCCTAATGATGGGCTTGCTATTATTATAGCGATGGGCTCTACTCAAACGAGCAGCTCTAGAAAAAATGTGGAGGATCGTCATGCCCAGTCATGACAACATCTTAGCAGCCAGAGATTATGATAGAACTATTACAGCAGATATCCAATCAGGGTATCATTATGGGACTCTAGAGAAGCAACATGAAGACCGCAAAACTAGGATCAAGGCAATTATGAATGTAGATGATGATCCTGATACAACTCTGACCTTTAAAAAGAGTCTTGAAGAAGAGAATTACAACAGTAGTAACAATATACCTATTGAGGTATATACATACAATAATCCTGAATTAGCATTATCCGAATTCAAGCCAAATTTATATGATTTATTGCTAATCGACGTCAAGATGCCCAAGATGAACGGCTTTGAATTATGTACGAAGCTATTGGAAATTGATGCTAACCCAAGGATCTGTTTCATGTCATCAGCAGAGATAAACCATCAAGGTTTGAGAGAAATATATCCAACGACAAATATAGGATGCTTTATTAAAAAGCCAGTATCGATTGAATTTTTGGTTAGAAAGGTAAAGGAAGAATTAGAGTTAGTGTGATGGTTTAGGTAGAGAGAATGAAAAAAGTACAACCTTCCTCATCTCTTTCGTCTCATTCATTAAAAGAATTCGAAGGAAGAATATTGATAGTGACCGATGAACCCGGAATTATTCCATCATTTGTCCCGGCTTTAGAGGAGTATGGATTTATTGTAGATATATTTGATGATCCTCTTACAGCCCTATCAAATTTCAAGAATGGAATATATGACATTTTGATCATCAATATAAGGTTGCCAAAGATGAATGGTTTTGAGCTATATGACAAAATGAAGGCAATAGATGATAAGATAAAAATCTGTTTAGTAACTGCATATGAGGTTAATTATAGAGCATTGCGTCAACTATTTCCTGAACCCAGAGTAGAATGTTTTATTCAGAAACCAATTGATATTAGTACTCTTTTAAGGAGAATAAAAAAAGAACTATGTCAATAGTATTTTAGAGAAAGTAACATTTCAAGCCAAGATATAGTTAATATCGAATCAACAGAAGATATTCCAGAAGATGCATTACCTATCAATCAGAAAGATGGATGAATGTTTTGGTATGGTATTGAAGACCACCCCCCCACAGTACTAAATGCTATAAAAAAAGAGTTGGTGTTGAATTCTTTCTAGGGGTTATCACTAGTGGGTTGGAGGCGGTATAGCAGCCGATTTAGGTGATCTCTAACAAACTAATTTATCTTTCACAGCAGTATAATGGTTAAAATTAGGAGTTTTCATGTCCTATCAAAAGAATGTCTACCTTCCATGCTTACTTGCTTGGTCGGTAGCTGCCTTTGCATGAAATCCTGGATTAAGTAATACCGAATTGCATTAATATTCCATTTTTGTACGACACTCGGCTTGTTTAACTCCATTATAGTCACCGTTAGTGCTTGTGTCATCAATTATTTGTTGGATTCCATTACGCATAAAATCTTTCGAATATAGCGAAATTTGTTTACCCTCCTGTTCCGTTATATAGGAGTTGGCTTGCAATCCAATAGTCCCAATTACACCCTTTGTCAATGGATCGAGATCACTGACGGTTAAATCATTTATTATTTTTTCAAAATCTTGCTTTGCCATAGTTGCCTTGACTATGTATTTGTCTACATAATTATTGTTGGAACCTATTTTCTGAAACGTAGTTGTATTTATGTTGTATCTATCTACAAAGTCATCTACGTCTTCTCCTGTTCCACTGAAAATTACTGGGATAACTGTTCTAGGTGATTCGATCGCATTCGCTTGAAGTCTAAAGATCAGTAACTCTTTTTCGGCTTGCAATTTTTTGTATTTTGCGTATGCATCATCCAAAAACTCATAGCATTCTCCATTAATCTCTACATTGACATGTTTTTGAGGATAAAAACTAAAAGCCATAAAAAAGCTAATCGTACCGCCTACTAGCGAAATAATGATGATGGGTATTGTCAAAGTCCGAAAATTTACCATTTCTATATCCCATTACATTTGCTTTATTGCTCATCCGTAATCGACGTAATATTTGTATCGTCTTTCGACTTCTTTGTCATTTCCAACATTTATACTATGAATTGCCTTCTGCAATCCCTTTTTAACGTATTCTGTAAGTTGTTCCTTCTGAGAATTGTTTGGAAAATAGTTCGAAAGAGTATGATCAAAATGCTTCATAAACTCTATAACTTTCCCTCTATACTCCTTTATTGAAGGGCGTTTGTACTCTAATACTTTAAACCATGTTGTTGTACAAGGGGCTGCATAGTTCCTAGAAAGCTCCTCAATAACTCGATCTATTTCAAAATATTCTAATTTCATTTCTATGTACGTATATTATCGTTGAATAGACTAATATTCATCCCGGAAATAAGAGATAACATAAATTTCCTAATCGGAAAATAATTTTGACTCTGGAGCTAGATTCATTCTGGGTATTTTCCGATACGGAAATCTAAACCATGTGATCAAAAGCTAAGTTATGTTTTAGAGATGACCATATCTATGACTACCCAAAACAAATGGCCATCACTCATTTGATAGACAAGAATTCTGTCGCGCTAAAGAAAGAAGCAAGCTCTTTGGATACTTGATCACAAAATACACCTAGTATTTCAAAATCTGCAGGACTGAGCTTTTTTTCACTAAACATCCCAAGAACACCTATAGCTCGACCTTTTGATAGGAGAGGATATCCTGCAAATGATTTCAGTCTCTCCTTTTTTGCCCAATCATGATGCCTGATTCTGGAATCGTTTATGACATCATTTGAAATCGCCGGTTTCTTTGTTCTTACAATTGGTCCTATCTTATTAGAATCTAGAGACACTTTAGAGAATTCCCCATGAATATTCTTGTATTTTCCTGCGCTAAATTTTAGTATTAGAAATTTCTTTTCTCTATCGACTAGCCAGATTCTTGCAAATTTTGCATCAAAGTATTTCACTACGCTTTCAACTATAAACTGAAGTTTGTCATTTAAGGTATCATACTTCTGCAAGGAATTGAGGATTTTAAATACATGCGACTTTCTTTCAATCATGTCGTGCTCATCGGATATGGCATAAGTAGATAACTTTACTACTTTTGATTCATACGAACGAAAGTCGGAAATGAGATCCGCAAAACGATGAATGAAATTGTTACTCTCAAGTTCATACTGTTCAATCGAATCAAAAACAAAGTGACATATCCAATCAAAATCTCCGTTCATGCGAGCAGAATAGACACAGAAAGATGCCTCTTGTGTATAAGATTCTAGCCTATGTATTAAAGATGGCGACCCTGAGGAATATTTGAATTTGAGAATAATAGTACGATTTACCTTGTTGGAGACGAAGCTCGGGTTTAGAATTGCAGTATAGCCAAGGATAGTGTTGTCGCTCTCTAGCCTCCTTATTCTGTACCTTATTGCTCTCTCGGTTATTCTGTAACCCATGTCTTGCAAACTCCTTTCAATATCACTAGACGATATACGACCATTTCTGCCGAGAGTTGAAAGCATTATTTTGTCGATTTCATCAAGCAAGGTTATACAGTAGGGAAATCAAATTATTATTTATTTCCCAGTCGGTACCGTCTCTGCTTATTTTGAATCTGAGACCTAGCCTTATTATTCAGATATTACCCAGATATACGAATTTTATATAGTAACCAGATTACTCTAAAACCAATTTACACGAACGCTGAAATTGGAATGAACGTTAGACTATATCACATAATAATAGATACCTCGATTCTGTGTAACACAAATCCATAGTGGAAAATAAATGGAGCTTCTTTTACAATAGTTTTATACTTCTTGAGAATATCCATGTATAGGACGTTGTAACATTTTTTTTAACCATCAGATACTTCAATTGTTCCCAACATTGTAGTTGGATGATACTCACAATGGTATTGAAGTGTTCCAGTCATATTAGGTCTAAATGATAGCTCACCAGAATCATTAGGTTCAATATCTCCGCTGGTCGCTAGCTCATTGCCTGGTTGTGATTCTACAATCATCTCATGCTTTTCGTCTGTCGGATTCTGAATCTGTACAGTATTATCGCTGTTGACTACAAATTTTAGGGTAGGATTTACTGTTCCGTTGTTGTCAGACCACCTATATACTTCCTGCTGCTCTGTTACACCTAATTGAATCGTATTACTTTCTCCTCCTCCATTAGTTGATGTAACAGGGGTTATTTTCGCTTCACCGGGATCTGTCGAGCTATCTGAAATCTGTTGGGCATTTGCCACATGGATTGAATTGTTGCTGTACATCTGCAAAAGATCTCCAAGGCCACTAAAAGCAATAGCTGAAAATATGAACATTGGTAAGATGATAGATATTATTGAGGTCAAATTTCGGTTTTTCAGATCGAAGGGCTTCATTGGTGTTTACCTATATTATTTTAATTCTATTAAAGAAGGAATACGAATACCACTACTGGAACCCATAAGTGGAATCAGATTAAATCATATCGTATCTATTTTTCATTATGGTCTGATAGTTCTATTAAATAGTGGAATGAATAATCATCAGTGAACTATTGGGTTGTCAGAAACAGAGCTTCATCTCATTAGTACAATTGTTGTATTGATTTCCATCGTTATTCCAGTATTTATTGCTATACAGCTAAGACACAGTTACAACCGTCGCCTTAGAGATTTGATGATGGTATTAGCAACTTTTATTGCAGTACACGGAATTTATCATATAATAGATTTTTTCGGATTTTCATTTTTAGCTGAATGGTTATTTGAGCCGATATCAATATCAATACTCATATTCTTTGGATTACTCTATTTGAGAACATATCAAACAATTCAGGAAATCAAAAAATGAGTTTTGTTGTGGTTAATGTCAGTAGTGATCCTGTAGCCTCTGGGTTGACAATAATTCTTCTTTTTATAGCATTAAGCATATTCATATGGCTTGCAGTAAGGTCCAGAGGGATTACAACCTTTCAATTTCAGATAGCCATCTTTATCTTAATTTGGATTCTAGGAGAGATAATCGGTGTCCTGCAGGAATATCAGATTATCATATTGTCTCCCTTTTTTAATCAGCTGCCAGACATCAGTCTTCAAATACATCTTTCATCTATGATTTTCCTAAGCGTAATGCTATGTATTAGATTTTATTATTCAGAAAGAAGACAAAAGAAATTAATTGATAAACTATCTGATAAAAAGAGTTTAAGTTAAAATAATGGTCCTCTCATGTATTTTGAGGACTATTTTAATGATAAGAATCTCTCTGTAAACTTTTCCGCAGCATCCAAATTATACTCAGCTTCAACTATTAAACTATCATAATCATATCTAACATGTAAGGATTTCAAGATACTTCGGACCAGACTGTATTTTTTACCGTCTGAGGTAACTTCAATTTTATCAACTAGGAGAAGTCCTTTATCAAGAAGCCAGTTAATTTTTCTGTAAGCGGTAGTATGCGGAATATTACACTCTTTAATAATATTGTTGACAGGGATAGCCCTATACATTGAACAATTTAGTATCTTTACTATTTCTTCGTCAGCCAGAGCTGAAAGGATGGCTTGTTTTAGCTTATGGCTGCTAATTATCACTTTAGTCCAATCATGCTAATTGGGTTCTAACTTATTAAGTTGCTTGTTATAAGGGCTCCTAAATATCCCAGGCTAGAATAAGAATATCCCCATTTGCTATGTAGAATTTATGTTTAACAAGATAGATTGGTTTTTTTAGCTTTAATATTTTTTATACCCGTACTAAATAGAATGCGCGAACTCTTCGGACAGAGATGAAATATGACAACTAAGGCCTTTCCTAAACTATATGGAAACCTAGTTTATCTAAGAGAGATCCTGATAAACGACGCATGGGTTATAACTCAACTTCTCATGAATTACAATGTTTCAAAACATCTCTGGGAGGTACCGCATCCTTATTCAATAGAAGACGCACTAGAATTCATAAAAAGTGCTAACACATATTTTAAGACAATGAAGGCTCTACATTTTGCGATTGAATCTAAAATTACATCTAGAACAAGAAATAAGTTAGAATTCGTAGGGACTATAAGTGTCAAAAACATTGATCTAGTCAATAAAAAAGCAAATTTGGGATATTGGATTGGAGAGCAATACTGGGGAAGAGGCATAGCTAGTGAGTGTCTAAAGCTGGTAATAGATTATGCTTTCTCTACTGAGTTAGGAATGAAACAACTTTGTGCGTACGTCTTCCCGGAAAATGAAGCCTCTATACGGGTTTTGGAAAAGAATGGAATGAATAAGATAGGAGAAGTGAATGAATACCACAAGTTGTCTGCAAGGGATAGAACTTCACTTATTTACGTAACCATAAGACACAATGATAGTTCTTAGTCCAAGTTAGTTTACTATTAATTCTTTAAAAAACAAAAGTACAAACGCATTTCAGCTATAATTATTTAAAACATGTTGATGAATAAACCTAGCAATTTATTCCTACTAATCTATCTTTTTTCAATGAAGCCAATGCTGAATGTTCTTCCTTTCCAGTTTTTAAAACTGTCATCAACTCTGTTTCAAGAATGTGGGAAAGTCTACCAATTTTATTTTGCACAATATCCCTTAATTGTTCTAAATCCTTAGCTCGTATCTTTATAAACAGATCAAACATACCATGCATTTCATGTACTTCCAAAACCTCATCCACTTTGCAAAGATTACTAGTAACATCATCTATAAAACCACATTCAATATTTATTCCCATATACGCTAGATGACTGTAACCAAGACGGTTATTGTCGACAGATATCGTAAACCTGTTGATAATACCTGCTGCTAACAGCCGCTGAACTCTATTGTGTATTGTTGCATCGGAGACATCTATTTGCTTAGCTACCTCAACAAAAGATATTGACGAATCCTTACCCAGCATTTCCATTATCTTAAGATTTAGATCATCCAGTAAGTCGTCGTAATAAACAGGCATTATGTCTTAGCTAGAATATTTGTATGATATATATTATTTATGCAGTTGCACCCTGTTCAGTCAAGACAGACTATGTAATTGCACAGTAGCCTATAAAAAAGAAATTACAAAAATTTAAAAAAAGGAGAAATTTTTTAGGATCTGTGAAGAATTAACCTTCTTCCCAGCCCTTTGTAAATACTGCATTCTTCTTCAATGGTATTGGTTGGCCTGGTGTATAATCCATTGGTCTCATCCAGAAAATTGCCTTTGTTGGACAAACCCCTATACAAGCTCCATCAGAGATACATCTTTCTGGGTAAAAGACAAATGCTTTACCTCTCTTCCAACCTTCCACTGGCTTTACTCTTAGTACATCTGGACCAAGAGCAGTACAAATCTCAACACAGAGAGCACAGCCAATGCAGTGTTGTTCGCTAATATCCGGAAGTATTGCGACTGGCATCTAATTCACTAAATCTGAAGACATGTTGAATCTATTTAAACCCTACGTCATTTATATAACGGTGATATATCCAGAAAGAGATTATGATTGTAGATCCTTAAATATGCAGCCTAACGTACGATAAATTTTCATAGTAATAAGCCGTAAGATTTCTCTATTCATCTGCTTTTAGTTGGATTAGAAGTAGTTTACGTAGCAGAAATATTCAAGGAGCTTAGGGTTCTCTGCTACGTAGCGGTAAATTATTCCTAACGATTATATTTGTCCGAATTTTCTGGAGTTTGTGACACTGGTGCTTGATTATTATCTAAGAGATTACATGTTACATAACCTTGAAAAGTTCCACTCAAATAATAACCCCCATTCAAATTAATTGTTATATCTTCTCCACAGTCTCCGCTCAAGTCACCCAGATATAATAGACCAGAATCATTACAAATATTGCTATTATGCTCTGTTCTAAGCTTGAACTGATCTTCATCGACATTACTACCGAATTCATTAAATACCCCTCTTATTGAAGCTACTTGATTATCGCCTCCGTGTGCATACCTGATATCCATATTTCCAAATCTTTCTCCATTTGGACCATTTTCGCTGCTATCGAAGCTTATTGTTGCCTTGTACTCTGTGCCATCGGCGCAAGACAATGTGCCTTCTCCAACACCTGAAATTATAAATGAATCATCTAATGCTGCATGTGCTTTAAAAGAGGAAAACAATAAAGAACTAGTTGAAGACAGGACAAATGTTAACGCTATAATATAAACTCTCTTTCTTAATATTTGATAATACAATTCAAAACAACTGATGATATGTAATTATATTTAACTTGGGATAGATTGCATCTTATATTTAATAAATAACATACTAATTATTCAATGCATTTGTAATAATTACTGGTCAATTCTATTAGTCTATTCAAAGATGGTTTTCTGATGAATTATTATTCAACTTCCCATTCTTCTATGGAACGGTCGATGCCTCCGATGTTTACAAAATTCCTTATTTCCTCTTTATCTTGCTCTTCAGAATATTGTTGTGCTTTTTCTACCGAATCAAAAACCCTCTCAACGCCTCTAGCCTTCAATTCCTCAACTTTGGCTATGACTACCCATATTTTCATATTAGATTTGCCCGTTGTTAGCTGGCTCTTCGATTTGTTTACCCTCTGTATCCATTCCCAAGTGTAATTATAATTTATCCTATTAATTTTAGTCAAGAACAATGCTGAGTAATGATTATTGTATATGATTAAACATAAAGATGCTTAACTGTAGTTAATCTAAGAATTAGTTGCTTATGATTTAGAGAATTGCTGCTTTGCTCTCTGAAGACTCTGACAATATAGAGGAAATAGAACAAGACCTCATTTGGCATCATCATTACTTAGCGTGCAAGAATTATGATGAAACAATTATGAATAAACTCAATTATTTTAGGATTCTCGATCCGTTAGATCAGTCTATACGACAGAATCAATTAAAACAGATTGACATTACTTCTATTAAAAATAAAAGAGTTATGCTTGTAGAGGATGAAGACGACATTGTAATGTTATTTGAGATGATATTGGGATCAGATGCTGGACTGAAATTAGATTCATTCACCGAGCCTTTTGCTGCTCTTAATAACTTCATATCAGGCTCATATGATCTGATAATGATTGATGTAACCATGCCAAAGATGAATGGGTTTGAGCTATATCATGAAATCAGGAAATTAGATGATAAGGTCAACGTATGTTTTTTGACTGCAGGTGAAATGTATGATGAGGAAATTAGAAAGGAATCCTTTCCTGAATTGGATATAAATTGCTTTATTAGAAAACCGATTGCAAATCAAGACTTAATACAACGGGTAAAAGATATTCTAATTAGTAATAGTGACCCTGATATTTGAAAAGTAACAATTCAGAGATAAGATATTCTCCGTACCTACTAATACTAGGTGATGCATATACAAAGGTTAGACCTTGTTTTTACCTTTGTTAATTTCGGATTCGATGGCGACTCTTAGATCCTCATCATTCTTATTTGTGTAATCAATTCCCAATGTATCAGCAATTGCTTCAAGCTTTTCTCTATCTACATTAGTTGGTTCCTGATTCTTAATCTCTTGCAGTTCTCTTTTGGCTTCAATTCTGGCTTTCTCATATTCTGAAGATGCCTTACCAAATGACCTTGCAAGTTGAGGAATTTTCTTAACCCCAAAGAATAATACTACAATTACAACGATAATGAGTATCCATTCAAAACCGCCAGCTCCAAATATCTGCATTACAAGATCAAGTAGCACACTTCATGCACCCAGATAGGTAGTATATACTAATATGAATTTAAGTGTACTTATATTATGTGCTTGTATGTCGGTTCAATACGATGATAATAATAATCCTTTAAAGCTAAATATGATGTAACATCCAAAGCCCCAATAGTGCGCAGGTTCTAAAGCTCGGAGATCGATTAGGATAAAAAATATAGTTTCAACAAAAAAATTAATAAACCTAATTACTTCGTTTTTGGGTGACTTACTGGGCGACAAAATATCAATATGTTTCTACGATGTTATTCTATTAGAATTTCCCATTATTCCCTTTGAAAGAATTTAGAGCAAAGTTGAATACTAGTCCAACTTAATATTTGGACCTTCAATCTCTATATTTAAGATAGTACTACCATCTAAATCGTATTAGACCATATCCTAGATCATCTGCAGAGTGTCACTTTCTTGGACTGGAAAGACCAGTTCAATAGCCAGAATGTCTTCTTCATTAAGTTTCCAGCCAGTACCGCCACTATTCTCTCTTGCCCGCTCCGGATGAGTTGTTTTCGGAATAGTGAAGACATTATGATGACGCGTTAGATAATTAAGTGCCACCTGTCTTGAAGTGCGGCCGTGTCGCTCAGCTATCTCTGTAAGTAACCTCCCTGCAGCGCTATCTGGTGATGAAAAATTACCGTGACCAAATGGCGAGTATCCTACAACAGCAATTTTATGCTCAGTGCAATAGGGCAATAACCTTCGTTCAATGGCTCTATAACCTAAATGGTAAAGTATCTGATTACATGCTATTTGCTTATCTCTTAGTGCCTCCTCAGCATGCTGTAGTTCCTCGACATCGAAGTTACTGACCCCTATGAATTTGACAAGGCCATCTGTCACAAGCTTCTCCATAGCACGCATGGTCTCTCTTATTGGGTAGCTGCTTGGCCAATGGAGCAAGTACAGATCAAGCCATTCGGTCTTTAGTCGTCTCAAGCTTTGTTCACAGGCTCTTATTACGCCTTCGTAGGAAGCATGAGAAGGTAAAACCTTGCTAACTAAAAACACTTTATCACGCTGCCCTGAAATGGCTTTTGCCACTAATTCCTCTGTATGGCCATCCCCATACATCTCGGCAGTATCAAGATGCGTCATACCAAGCTCAAAGCCTAATTGCAATGTTTCTATTGCCCTCGATTGAAGGTAACCATTATCCTCTGTCATCCATGTACCCTGTCCTATTACTGGGACTTCGATACCGGTCCAACCGAACTTTTTCGTGATCAGAGTCAGTCATCTACCCAAGATGTGCTTAGTTCTAGTGTAGTTAAATTCTCGGTCTTCATAGTTTACCTCATCCCTTACCTCATCTGCGAGAATGTCCCTAAAGTTGGATTGGGGCGACTACACTTGTAATCAGAATTGAAATCATCATAAATTACTATCTTCATATCTATTTCAAATATTTTTCTTCCTTTTGACTCATTGTATCACATATATGGATTCAATTCCATAAATTAGCTATAGGATAAAGCTGACATTATTAGCTGTATATACGCCTCTCTATTGGGTATCGACCTTTACCTGCTTCTCACAAAATAGTATCCTCAAGTTCGTTGTTATTTTAATAGTCAATAAAATATCTATTTGTTGATGGCGTCAAATCGCAATATCAAGAAGCTGGAAATCATGTGACTGGAAGTATGGTGAAAAAAATCAATAATCTATTAGAATTAGAGCAAAATAATACAATGAGCTAGACCGATGGCCTTAAATTTTAGTATCAAGTAGACATCGTGGTTTGTCGAACAAAAAAGTACTTGGGTTTTTTGGTTCGAATTTGATCAATTGTTTCTATCCAAGACTTGACTATCCCCTTCCTCATCTCAACAATGCATCATAACAAAGTCAGAGATGAAAAAATCGCCAGGGTTTTAGAGGCTCTAGTAAAGATGGCTGAAAAAGAATTTGTCCCATCAATAGGTCCTATAAAGGGTAAAATTGTCGCGAAAATTATCAAAAAATGCAAACCAAGAAACATCCTCGAAATTGGAACTTTGTACGGCTATTCAGCTATCCTTATGGCTAGTACGCTCCCAAGTTCAAACGGGAGAGTAGTAACTATCGAGATAAACAAGTCGGTTGCGGAAGCCGCTATCAAAAATATAGACGATGCTGGACTATCAGATAAAATAATGGTAGTGATTGGTAATGCTTTGAATGTCATTCCGAAGCTTGATTTGAGATTTCAATTAATGTTTCTAGATGCAGCCAAAGATGAATACCTGGGCTATCTCAAGTTAGCTGAGAAGAAATGTCTTGAAATAGGTGCAGTAGTTGTTGCAGATAATGTTAGAGTGTCTAAAAATGAAATGCTTGAGTACTTGGAGTATGTAAGATATTCTGGCTTATACAAGAGTGAGACTATAGAAACAATTTTGGAATTTACTCCGAAAATTAAGGATGCAATAGAGGTGAGTATCAAAATCGATCAAATGAATAAAGATGAAGTATGATGGTTAGAAATACATTAACCCAATGAAGTCGTAAGCCAAAGCTAGGATAAATAAAGAAGTAGATTATCATATAGGTAGTTTAACCTTATGCTGTTTTATGGCTTGCTTACTAATCCTTCAAACGAAATATTAGATGAGATAACCAAGGCAAATGAACTAGACTTTGAATATGTAGAAATTGGTATAGAAGGGCCAGAAGGTAATCCTCTAATAATTGAAAAGAAAAAGAATGAAATCCTAAAGCTTCTTCAGAAATTTAAACAAAAACCAATTGGTCATACTGCATATTGGATTGATTTCTCCTCAGATTACGAGTACATCAGACATGCCTGGATACTTGAGGCTATGAGAGAAATTAAAATAGCGAAGAAGATAGGAATAGACCTCATAAATTTTCATGCTAATCTAAATGGTATGTTTTACGGTGAAAATAGGAAAATCCCAATACATAATATGATTAATAGTCTTAGGGAAATTGTAAGCTACGCTCACAAACATGAAATACAGGTAATGTTGGAAAATGTCCCACTTTCAAATGGAATCCATAATTTAGATGAATTCAAATATATTATTGATAGTGTCCCTTCATTATTTGTTCATCTAGATATTCCTCACGCTTTCACATCTGGAGGTATGAAGTCAGTCATTGGTTACATAAATACGTTCAAAAATAAAATAATCCACGTTCATTGGCATGATAATCACGGATATAGAGATGAACACCTACCGGTAGGAGCAGGTTTAATAGATCATCAAAAAACGCTCAAAGCGCTCAGAAGTATTGATTATAATAGAACAATCACTCTTGAGGTTTTTACAAACAGTAATGATGCAAAATCCTCTGCAAACAAACTTAGAATTATGTGGGCTCAGGAATCTTAGTATCGCTTAAAAGCCGCCAATCTTGGTCTATATTATAAAGTGTGCAACACTAATTGAGACAGACAGAGAAGACTGCAATTATCACAGGCAGTGGCAGAGGAATAGGAAGAGAAACAGCAATTCTCTTAGCAAAAAGTGGGGTAAATGTGGTTATTTGTTCTAAGACTAATAGTGAAATCAATTCAGTAAAAGAAGAAATTGAAAAGATGAATAGTGAATCGAGGGTTGTAGGTTTAAATTGTGATGTAAGCCTGTCCTATCAAGTCAATTCTCTTATCCAGTTAACGATAGAAAAATTTGGAAACGTAGACATACTTGTGAATAATGCTGGAGTTGCGTTTAACAAAAAACTAGTATACACCTCCGAAAAAGAATGGGACCAAACAATAAATACTAACTTGAAAGGGGCTTTTCTATTCACAAAGGCTGTACTTCCTTCCATGATTGCAAAAAGATCAGGAGTCATAATTAACGTCAATTCCGGTGCCGGAATGGTTGGCTTTAGTAATTTATCAGCATATTGTGCGAGCAAGTTTGGGCTCCGTGGTTTAGCAGAAAGTGTGTCTTTGGAAGTTGATAGATATAATATTAGATTAATGACAATATTTCTTGGGCAAGTGGCTACAAGGATGTGGGAGGATTTTGATTATGGCTATTATGAGAAGAATAAAAGAAAGATGCTAAATGCTCAGGATGTAGGGGAGAAAATCGTTGAAATGATATTTGACACTAAAAAATACAAAAATGGAGAATCGATTGAAATGTACAATACTTGAAAAATACTAGATTAAAACCAGATCATTTTAGAATATGAGGACACATTTCCTATGAGGATCAGTTTATCCAAATAGTTTTATTACAAACAAAATGTATAAAATATTATGGGTGCCGTATTCAGACCCAAAGACCTAGGAAAGGCTAACCGAAGGGTCATAGAAAATGCCTTAAAGGATCTTAGCCCAGACACTAAGGATAGTGTCATTAAATTGTTGAATTCATGGGAAGGTAAAACATCTGGGAACAAACTGAAGCAAATTCTTGGACAAAATGAAGCCGAAGAATTATTACGTAATATCACAAATGATATCAATTGCCACAAGATGAGCAATCCTGAATAAGAGACACCTAAAGGGAATCCGATGCAGAAAGTGAGTATGAGTATCGATCGAAAGGGAGGAGAATACAAAAAAAGTTGTTAAACTCTCAGTTGACTTATTCAAAACAAATTTAGCTGGTGGAATCAAAATAATTCATAGTCCAGATAGACTTCATTATCTAAGAGATTTGAGAAATATTTGCCAAGATTTTAGAAAGATCTTGTTTCTTTTCTAATATATTGTCCCAAGGATTTGCTGCCTTTTTGTTAAATATGTCAGGAACATTTAAGATAGTATAGTCTGTTGGAAGTACTCTTGATAAATCGTCCCATTTAATAGGCGCAGATACAGTAGCAGATTCGGTTGGCCTTGCGGAGAAAAGTGACGCTATTGTTTTTCCTCTAGCATTTTGATTATGGTCAAAGAAAACCTTCTCTTTTCTTCTAGTAGTATCCCAGTCCATAGTAATTTTGTCAGGATATCGTCTAAGTAGAATTCTACCTGTGACTTCTGCAAAAGATCTAGTCTGTTCGTAAGTATGTTGATTAGCAATTGGAACAAAAATATGCAGACCTGTTTTTCCTGATGTTTTTATGAATGATTCAATTCCCAAATTGGCAAAGAAATCTTTTAGCTGGTAAGCCACATTAACTGCAGACTTAAATCCTTTATGATTATACTCTGGTTCTTGGCCTTTACTTTCATGTCCTGAATAGACGTATGGATCCAAATCAAAGATAATAAAGTCAGGAAAATTCAGTCCGCATTTTTCTTCAAATAATACGTCATCTCTTTTTTGACACATCTCAAAATCGTGAATTCTGCTATACCATGGATGCATCTCTATGCAACCTAGATTCGCAAGCCACAGAAGAGTTTCTTCGTTATTACATATAATGTAGTTGATAATATTGTCGTCTCTTGATTCAGAATAAATTCTTGCAGTTTGCACAAATGGTGGTTTATTTTTCTGGTTCCAGTTCTTGTGATAGAATGAGTTTCCTTTTATCCCATCAGGATATCTACTGAGAGATAAAGGTCTATCCTTCAGATGCTTAAGGATGAAAGGACTTATTTTTTCGTAATAAGTGATCAAATCTCTTTTCGTCAGTTGTGGATGAGTTGAAGTTTTGCCCCAGAATACTTTATCAAGATTAGAAAATGAAAGGTAAGTGCTTTCGATATTAGTCTTTTCGTTTGCCAAGACTACCCCAGTATTTTTGAATTGTACTTCTTGTTCTTGTTTTTTGACTGGCTTCTCTAACACTTTCTCTGTAGGTTTTTCACTCTCAATAAGGCATTCCTTGGGCTCCTCATCCTCTCTAAATCTAAGAAAAATCGGAGCCCTCATAATTTTCTCTTCAGTCCAACCACTAAACTTTATTTCTGCTACAAGCTCAGGTCTTATCCATATTGGGGCCCTATTGGTATAGGGTACATATTCAATTGGCTGTTTGTCAATGCGTATTGTCTGCAACTTTTTGAATATTTTATCAAGTTGCATAAAATCAAACCCACTTCCAGTATGACCTACAAATCGAAATTTATTGTTTTTAGGATCGAATGCTGCAAGAAGAAGTGAACCAAAGTAATTTTCTCTATTTCCCTCCCCTCTAGTGTAACCTATAACTACACAGTCTTGAGTCTTAATATGTTTAATTTTCAGCCAATCCCTTGATCTGATTCCCTGTACATATTTACTGGATTTAGATTTGGCTACTAGACCTTCTAGCCCCATACTTTTGGTTTTATCAAAGACTTCTTGACCTTTCTCTTCGATAAAGTGAGAGATTTTTATCCTTGCATTCTCTCTACTAATAGCTTGAGATAAAATTGACCTCCTCTCTAAGAAAGGAAGACGCTGCAAGTCGACTCCATCAAGATAAAGAATATCAAAAAAGTAATAAGTTGCTGGTATCTCCTTTGACAAGTTTTCAATTTCCTTAATAGAATCTACATTCATTCTCCTTTGATGACTTTGGAAATTGGGGATACCATTTTTCTTATCTAATACTACGATTTCGCCATCCAATACTACTGAGTCTTTACACTTTATCAGTAAAGAGGAAGATGGGGAAGAAGACATTGAATAGCTTAATGTCTTTATCAATTCTGGATATCTATGAGTAATTGATTTGCCATTTCTTGATTGCAGCTCCAATGTATTATTGGACTTGTGAAAAAGCAAAATTGAGCGCACTCCATCCCACTTGACTTCGAAAACCCATCTCTTACTGTTAAAGGGCTTATCCACAAGTGTTGATAACATTGGCACAATTCTCGTAGGAAATTCTTTCTTTTGTTGATTGGCTGCAACTGTATCAATCATGTTGGCATGCATCGTCTGAGTATTGTTTACTCGTTTTCTGATTGTTTTTATTTCATGTGGAGTACGACTTTTTTCTTCTTGATTCTCATTATTTCTCAGATCATCATTTGTTCTGCCCGTCAAAACAGACTGTGGTTTGTTAATAGTTAAATTTTCCTCAGACTCTAACCCATCAGCTAATTTCATCAAAAGCCATTGGTTTTCTTCTCCCTCTCTTGAGCGAATTCTTATTAACTTAAATTTTCCACTTAGCTTCTGACCAAATAGCGAAAAAGTAATCTTTCCCTTCTTAAATTGATCTGAGATCTCCTCTTCTGATGTATAGGTGCCTGTATCCCATACAATAACAGTGCCGGCTCCGTAGTTTCCTTCAGGTATTATGCCTTCAAAGTGCAAATAATCTAATGGATGATCTTCTGTTAATACCGCAAGTCTTTTCACTTTATGGTCAAGAGAAATACCCTTAGGTACAGCCCAAGATTTCAGTACACCTACCTTTTTGTCCTCAAGTCTAAAGTCGTAATGCAATCGTGTTGCATCATGTTTTTGTACTACAAATCTACTTTTGCTAGCTCTAGATCCCGTTGCATTCTCGTTCGGTACAGGTTCTGGTGTTTTGACAAAATTTCTTTTCATATCATATTCCTTCAACATTTTTAGTGTCTCCAATAATCAGATATTGTCTGGACAAGTTCAGCATTTATGACCATGAGATTTGCCATTCTAGCATCAAATAACTTTTTGAGCAGATCGGATTTATCAGTTATGAATTCGTATACCAACCAATGTAATTACTACTTTTACAGCAAGGAGACAATTGTTGTTATAGTAATTATAGTTTTATTTACAAAGAATTGCTCAAACTGTATGACTATGAGTAATGGAGGAACATATAGCGTGCTGTGTTGTGTGGTATAATACTTAGATTCTGACATGGACTGGCCAGCATGTATGACAAAAAATTTTGAGTTATGGCTGTAGATGGCACAAAAAAAGTCGATCCTTATTATCTTCTAACACTTACATGATATGCTAATGGGTAGAACAATTCCATCATTCAGAATAGCAAGTGTTATGGAAAAGGGAGAATGGAAATCTTTTCGTAAAGTACTAGACAGAAAGGATAGGAAGATTTTTGATGACATGTTTGATGTCTCGATTCTATATAATTCTGCAAGTGCTTATTCTGCAAAATACATAAGAATACATCCCATTTTTATGTCGATTATTTTTCATCACTACAAAAAACTCACAGAAATTTCTGGAAGAAGAAAACAAGTCAAAAACTAAGAAGGAAAAAATGAATAGACGTTACAAATCTTATTTTAGGATTACCAGGTATGGAAAGTCTATATCACTATAATAACATATTTCAGTTCTTGGTGCCTTCTATTTTCTTTAGCTGATCCTCTAACTTGTTTATTTCTTTTGCAAGAACGATATCTCTATTGGTTATGGCATCAATATCAAAAGATTTTAGGGAGAGTTTAACAGTCTTCCAGTTGATTGTAATAATCGGATGATGATCAAGCCTCTCAGCTAAAATTGCAATTTCGTTTACATAATCAATGGCTTTAATAAAACTTGGAAACTGAAATGATTTTACCAGCTTTCCATCCTTTAGTTCCCACGAGCTTTTATTTAACTCTGCGATACTATTTCTAACGTCATCATCTGATAACATCGCTATCAGAATATGTAGTTAGAATACTTACTTATATGATACCTAGTCATTACCTCCAGTTGCTTCGTTTTCCCAAGCTTTCATGACTACAAATATGAAAAAAGGGTTCACCACTACTAGATAGAAGAATGGATGAAACTGCATAAAGACCAACCCGATTTTATTGAAAACAAAGCAGAACAGAATCAGGTTGGAGCCATGGCTTCGTTACTGAAAGATAATGTTTGTTAGTTAGATATTACACATACCTTAGGTGATCACTAATAAGTCGTCTATTATTCTCGCCCCTAGTCCGAAAATATCAAAGAGGATAATGGTTCCCGGACTGATGTTAGTAGTAGTAGCTGTTAGAGTCTATTCATCTTTGTATCCTATTCCTGCCCAAGCTGAAGCATTATTGTCGATTCGCCTGAACAATTCCCCTCATTGTATCTGGATGATATTTGCAATGGTATTCAAAAGTTTCAGTCGTGTTTGGGGTGAAAAATAGCTGACCTGAGCTACTTTTGGGTACATCTCCACTTGATGCAACTTCCTTGCCTTTTAATCCTATAACCATTTCATGTTTTTCGTTGGTTGGATTTAGGATTAGTACTGTATTGTTTGCATTTGTTAGAAACTTCAGAGTAGGATTAATTCCCTGGATATTAGCCCATCTGTAAACTTCGTCTTCTTCTATTACACTTATTTGAAATGTCTTGGTCAGATTTTGAATTGAATTTGTTTGATTATTTACTAATCCTTGTTGCTGCGCATGTGTTGACTGAATTGAACTAGTGGAAGTAGTTCCCACAAGTAATAACATGACCACTGCGAGTGTAAAGATGTTGAATGCATTGAACCAGTTTGTATTTATTTTCATGATCATTAGCTTTGATAGAAGTCCATTATATAAGAAGTTAGATTAGATGATACCGCAGCCTATTTTTTATTGAGTTTAGTCCGCTAATATTGTTTATTTAGAAAGTCAGTCACTGGTTGCTTGATATCCCTCTAAAGGTTTTGCCGTATTAACTATATTAATAGAGTCTCAGCTATAGCCTTAGCTATCTCTTCCTCTACAATACAATGGTTTGACGTAAGACGCGGAAAGGAGGTGTTGTAAGTCCAACAGGCATAGTAATCATATAATAATCCCAAAGGCATCGATTGGAAAAAAAGTCTTAGTCAAGCTAAAAAGACTAAAGAAACAAAGAAATAACATCTTTAAATGAATGCTTAATATGCCCACATGCACAAGAGAGGCTAAATGAATCCATTAAAACCTGAAAAGGGCGAAAAATACATTGGACCCGAATCAGGAACAGTATATGAATGGGACGGACAGAAATGGGTTATCATAAGTATTAAGGACAGCTCAGTATAAGAAAGATAAGTATATCGAATTTACATCTAACCAAAAAATGGTAAATTCGCGTTAGTATTTCTTCTGCTCTCCTCTTCTTGTCATTCCTCAGCTGGGAGTTGAGGAGTTATTTTGAGTAGTTCTGCGTCAGTAGAGTTTAGCAGTTGAAGTGCGTTTGCAGTATCATTATTCCTTAATGCATCCCGAGCGCTATCAATATTATCTTGTAATGGTTTGAATATCTCCATTAATGGCTTAATATTTTGCTCTCCTTGGTCATTAACAGTATCAAATAGATCGTGGTCAATAGAATTCACTGCATTATACGCTTCCGTGGTATCGTTAGCCTGTAACGCATCAGTTGCCGCAGCCAGATCATCTGCTACTGACTCAAGATCTGCTTCTGTTAGGGCGGATAAAGCGGCCTGTGTCTGATTAGTCTGGTTGGTCGCGGTAGCATTCTGTGCCACTGCGTCCTGTTGTATTAGTGGTAGTAACATTTGATTTGCTGCTGTTGTTGTTATCGTTAATAATGTTGCTGCTATTAGGACCAATAAATTATCTGATCTCATGGCAGTGTATTATAGAGCGGCTACTATAAAAGTTAGACCTTGCTGACTTACTAGACAGGATTAGAGTAGTATGAGATAAGCAATGGAGAAAGCTTTTTACCTTCTACTAATATTTGGTTCGTCAATTCTCCATATCCACTTTTGCATATTTTTGTCACAGACGACCTTGATCATGTAATATAATGGATGACCGACTTCAAGTTCATTAGGAACATTAAGTGCAATATAGTTTAGCGATGACGTTACTGGGGCGTCTTTAGTCTCAAAGGATAGGTTGGTATTCTATAAGTAAAAGTTTGGGAATTGATTGACGATTTAACAGTTTATTTGTATTTACAATCTTTTGGTGCTTCAAGTATCTGCCCAGGCCTTGTCTTTTTCATTCTCACTTTTTCCTTCGAGAATCTTGTCGAAGCTCAATTTTCGGCAAGTTATAACGGTGCTTTGGCCTATTTATGATTGTGTGGGGAGTATTAAACCCTGGTTTATATCTTCCAAGCAACATCGAATTGCCGACAACTGTTACAGAGCTCATTGCCATTGCTAAGCCAGCTAGCATTGGAAGCCAACCAAATATTCCTACGCCCAAGAAAGGTACTAGTATGCCACCTGCTATCGGAATCAAACCTGTATTATAAGCAAATGCCCAGAAAAGATTCTGTTTTATCTTGGATACTGTCTTTTTTCCCAATTCAAGTGCTGTTACGACGTCTATGATATCATCTTTTATTAGTATAATACCACCAGTTTCCTTGGCAATGTCAGTACCGGAACCTATCGCAATTCCCAAATCAGCTCGTGCTAATGCAGGTGCGTCATTAATCCCATCACCGACCATGGCAACTATTTTATTTTCCTTATCTTTTAATCTGGAGATTAATTGTTCCTTTTCTTGTGGTAACACTTGAGCAATAACCCTATCGATTCCAAGTTTAGATGCAACTGATTTAGCAGTTCTTTCATTATCTCCCGTAAGCATTGTAACTTCTATTCCCATGTTTTTTAGGGAGCTAATAGCAGCATTGGCATTTTCCTTTATAGTATCTGCAAGTGAGATTACTCCAGCAATTTTATTATCAATTGCAGCAAGAATAGCTGTTTTTCCTTGAATTTCGAGTCGGTTGAGGTTTGCATCTACGGTTTTTGTAACTGGGATACTATTATCATTCATTAGTTTTCTATTTCCAATAAAGATAACGTGATCTCCATATCTTGCTCGAAGACCATGGCCAGATACAGCTTCAAATGACTCTGGATTTGAAACTAGAATGCCTCTGGCTTTAGCTTCTGAGACAATGGCCTGACCCAAAGGATGTTCCGACCCAGATTCCGCTATTGCTACTATTCTAACAAATTCATTTTCACCCATTCCAGATAAATCAACTATATCAGTTATGGCCGGTTTGCCTTTCGTCAGAGTTCCAGTCTTATCAAATACGATTACATTTACTTTACTTGCTATTTCCAAATACTCACCGCCTTTAAACAATATTCCATTCTCAGCACCTTTACCAGCACCCATCATCAATGCAGCTGGTGTAGCAATACCAAGAGCACAAGGACATGCAATAATCATTACAGACACAAATGCTAAAAGTGAAAATGTTATCCCTATACCTCCAATAAAATACCAACCAAGTCCTACACCTAACGCAACTACCAAAACAGCAGGAACAAAGTATTTGGCGACTTGATCGACAAGTCTTTGCATTTGTGCCTTTCCAGTTCTTGCTTCTTCAACTAATGCAATAATTTGTGACAGTACGGTATCCTGTCCAACTTTTGTTGCTTTAACTTTTAGTAATCCACTCTTGTTAATTGTAGCACCTATTACTTCATCTTGATTTTTCTTGTCTACCGGTATGCTTTCACCTGTTACTGCCGATTCGTCTACAGTTGATAATCCGTCTATTATAACTCCATCAGATGGTATCCTTTCTCCAGGTCTTACGACCATGACATCACCCTCTTCTACCTGCTCTATTGGAATTTCGACTTCTTCTACTTGGTTTCTTCTTATAACCCTGGCCCTTTTTGGTTGTAGGTCGAGCAATTTTCTTACAGCATAGGAGGCTTTTTCTTTGGTTCTTGTTTCAAGTAATCTTCCAATGAGTATCAAGGTGATAATAATTGCTGCTGTTTCAAAATATACGGATTCAAATGGAAAATATCCAGGAACTATGGTAACTGTTGCGCTATATAGATAGGCAGCAGTTGTTCCAATCGCAATAAGTGTGTCCATGTTGGAGGCTCTAGCCTTAATTCCGTCCCATAGTCCCCTGTAAAACCTCCAACCAATCCAGAATTGTAAAGGAGTAGCTAATGCCAACATTAGATAATTACTATAATGCATAAGATTCATCGGAATTAAACCACCAGATTGTGTAGGAAACATATGGGGTAAGCTAAAAATTACTATAGGTATTGTAAGAGCTATACTAATAGCGACATACATCTTGAGCTTCTTTAATTCTTTTTCAGGTTGTGTAAATTCATCTAGACATTGTTTGCTACAAAAATAATACACTCTTCCATCTTTGCTATATCTAATGGACTCGGGCTTTTCTTCGACAAACATCCCACAAACAGGATCTTTAGCCATATCTTTTCTTATCTACCATATGGAAAACACGTGTATAACTGTAGGCCTTTACAATTGTAAAAAATATAGTATGGTCTGGGATAAGTATATAAGAATATGCCACTTCAGCTAGATGGCTACGATGTATCTATTCTAAAATCACTATTAAATGATGGCCGCAAATCATTTCGGGAAATCTCACGTGAAACTGGAATTACGACACCTACTATCGAGGCAAGGTGCACAAGACTTGTTAACGTAGGATTTATAAAATCAGTGTCGCCGGTTCTTAATTTTGACCTAATAGAAAATGAGAATATTTTGAATCCTGAAGTCAAGAGGGAACATAAAAGTAATGACAATCTTAAATTACTAGAAAATGAGAATAATAAGAATAAGAACAATAAGCCAAGAATCAACCAGCAGCAAGATATCAAATCCAAAATTAAAAAGGGTTTAAAAATAAAACTTGATTGTGACTTCTGCGAAGGGCCTATCGTGTCTCATCCACATATATTCAGATTTGCAAACTACGAACGATTCTTTTGTTGTACCGGATGTCTATCTGGATACAAGCAAAAATATTCTGGGAGAATAGAATCAATAAAAAGAAAGTTTGGAGGAAGAGAATGAGTAGATTCTGAGAATGGCTATGATTTAACTAGATATTATCTTGTGTGATAAAAATACCTTGTTCGTATCCATATTTTCTAGGCCTCTAGTCAAACTGGTCCATACATTGTATAGAATATCGATAGACTGTCTTACCATTTACTTCTGAAACATGTAATGCCTTCTTTCCGCCGATCAACATATTTTACAAAACAGGGACACTGTTGTGGCGCTGCTATAAAGCAACAAAGATATGATTATAACAATTAATTATTATTACCTTAAGTTAATACTCAAAATGACCCAATGGATTCTATCAAGAGCTTGGCTAAACTATTCGGCGGGCTTACAATATCATGCGTAATAATTTTATTGACTCTTTCTGAAATGAGTGATGCTTATACTCAACCAATGCCAACAACTAATAATAGCGTCGTACAACAACATGCGCAGCACGTAATAGACAACCTTGTTATTTCTGAACATATTCCTTTAGCAGGTCAGTTAGCTGGGAGAGACTACATATTACTCATGGACTTTACTCCATTTGTTACAAGTATAGAAGGACATAGCCATATCGCGTTGAAAGTTCCATGTAATGAGGATGGAACATCAAAGGTGGTGATTGTGACAGGAATTGTTCCCAATTTAAACACCCTGAACATTGGTAACGCCATCAATAATGGCACTCTTGATGGAGAAAGCTTAGACTTGTCCTCTGAGGGAAAATCATGTCTCTATCACGCGGAACTACCCATTAATATAAGTGATATTGCCTTAGTTAATACATCAAATCAGACTTTAAACCTTAATGAGGGCGGATATTCTTCTGTTACTGTTTCAGCCCATGGAACTGCAATTCAACATCTAGCGGTGCCAACAACTATGAATCAAACATCAACGACCACACCTTGACTGAATTTCTAGTGCTAACCAGCAGTTTTGTATGATAACAGGCTATAGATCTTGTACGTTTAGAAACAGCTCCCCCCTCCCCCTATCGTATTAGCTATTATAAGTACTAAATTGAGATTAGTTAATCTAATGAGCACCGAACTACTATCTCCTGAATTAGAATTAGATGCACAAGATGTTGAAGAGCATGATCCAACTAAGGATATAGAACAGGAAATAGAATGTCCCCGTTGCAAAGATGTAATGGGATTATCTTCAGACTTTGATAGATTTCTATATTTCTGTCAGGAATGTGGGTTATCACTGCTAATGAAATAGTTATGGAAACTTTGGGACAATCATAGAAGTTTAGATCTTTTGTTCCTCTGGTGGTTTTATATTTCTGAAGTTTAGAAATAATGCTACATCATAAACTATTTTTAATGCTCCTCCAATAACAAAGGGAGCGGCCAAACCAAGAGAATTTATGAGAATGGCTGTTAACGAAGGACTTAAAGCTTGAGTCACATTTCTTGAAATATTTGTAATGCCAGCAGAAGCAGTTCTTTCATCTTCTCTTACCACAGCTACAATATAGGATTGTCTTGTGGGTACGTCCATTTGTGACAAAGCCATTCTTAGCAGGTAAATGACTGCAGCTATTGAAATGGTGGGCGCAAATGCAACAGCTATAATGAGTATATTTGCTGGAATATGAGTAAACACCATTGTGTTAATGAGTCCAATCCTATCTGCAATTTTTGCAGCTGCCATATATGAGAAGGCGGTAAGAACAGCCGATATTGAAAAGATATATGCTAATGTAGTTAAATCTGCTCCAAACCGTGTAAAAAACCAAAATGATACGATGCTTTGGATCATAAAGCCACCAGCAAAGGAATCGACAGCAAAGAGACCTGACAATCTCATGACGATACTTCTCGATTTAGGTGTAAGAGAAAATATTTTAGTCAATTGTTTTGGCTCATCAGTTTGTCTATCTTGATTATTTCTTACCTCTATCTTTGGGGATAAAGATAAGTAAATTCCTATCAATGCGATCCCTAGCATACTGTACAAAGCAAAGAGAATCTTGATAGAGCTTATTTGATCTAATTCGATATCAAAATGCTGAAGATTTTGTTGAAGAACTACTGGCAAGCCAGAAAGTAAAACACCTGCAGCCAATGCAAAAGTTCCAGCCGTGTTATAAATCCCAAAGACAGTGTTTCTCTTTCTTTGGTTCTTCAATGTTTGAGGGAGTATGGCTTGTTCAATTGTAAGAAAGGCACCAGCCTCTGCGCCGGTTATATTGATAGTACCAATAAAAGCAGCTGTAATCAAAGCAATATAGTTCTCTGAGATAGCAAAAATAAAACCAGAAACAGACATTAATGCTGCATACACCAGCAGAAATTTCTTTCTGCCTACTCTATCTGCGTAAAAGCTTGCAAGTAGAGTAAAAATTACACTATTTAATAGTGTGGTCGTAAGAATCAGTCCAATCAAAAACCCGTCAAATCCAATTAGCTTGAGGTAAATGGCAAGGATAATGCTTAGAAACCCATAGGCAAACATTCTAACCATCCTGGCAGCCAATAGTAGTATACCGTCTCTTTCGAGCCAGTCAAACAGTAATAAAGCCATACGAGATAATGACTGTAATATTCACAAAGCTATCATTAATGTTATATTCTTAGTGTTCATATGGACGAAATAGGGAGTTAAAGTAAAGATAACACTTCAGGGATTAATATTTTGTGTGTGGAATATTCGCGTTAAAGCGAAACGACGTACCCAGTACAATGTTTGATAAAGATTAGGCGAGGTGGTGGCTCAAACCAAATCCTATACATGGGTTATATATTGCCTCCAACCCAAAAAAAGTCCATTTTATTGATACTAATATTTTAGGTCTTTGATAACCAGAAGTTAATACTGAGCTTGATCATAAACCTAAAGAATAAGATTCGATATAGTGTGTTGTGCCTGTGCCAATAGTTTCGGCGGGTTTTGTAATTTCATTAGTCGTATCATTAATGATTTTTGTTGGGAATGTGGGTGGAACAGTAGACGACAACGAAATTACACTTACGGTACTGTTCAATGAAATAGTTACACGCCCTAATGCAGGAAAGCTTCTGATAGATAAAGCCCTTGAGACTTTAAGAAATGAAACAGATTCTAAAATAAATGTGAATTATATTGAATTTAAGTCAGATAACTCAACAAGAGATGAAATTACTCGTTTACTTTCTAATCAAACTCCTATCGACATAATCACATTAGATCAAATATGGTTGGGAGAATTCGCACAAAAGGGATTACTTACAGATCTTTCAAACTATACAGAGAAACAATGGAATAGAAATGGACAAGAAGAGTGGTATTTTCAAAATTGGGAGGGTGGTAAATACCAGAGTGGAATTTATGGAATATGGGCTTGGACTGACGTAAGAGGTATATGGTACTGGAAGGATCTTTTGCAGAAAGCAGGAGTAGACCCTAACCTATTGAAGACCTGGGACGGTTATGTCGAAGCTTCGAAAAAACTCAATCATTTTCTAAGACCCGAGGGTATTGAAGGCATGCATCTTGTTGGAGCAGCGCATTCTCCTGACCTTTGGTATCCTTATCTCTGGATGCTTGGTGGAGAGATTTTACAACAGAAAGCTGGACATCCTACGAAGAATGTATACTGGTTTCCTGCCTTCAATAGCTCTGAAGGAGTTAGGGCCATGGAATTTATTAAATTACAAGTTGATTCAGGAATTAAGCCACAAAAGGAACACTTTTGGGGAAATGAGTTTCTCGATAGGAAATTTGCAGTTATGATAGAAGGATCTTGGATGCCAACTCGAGCCCTAAGCAAAATGCATTCGATCTCTCCACAAGACTTTGAAGAGAGAGTTGGATTTTTACCCATGTTCCCAGTTCCAAATGAAGGAAATCAAACATCTACATTAATGGGAGGATGGGAACTTGCCATACCCACCGCATCCCATCACAAAGACCTAGCGTGGAAACTTGTAACACTAATGCTGGAACCAGATAACCTTGCCCCTTGGTTGGTAGAACATAGACTTCTGCCGACCCAGGTAACAATAGGTGAGGGGGAATCACGTTTCAATGCTTCATATTCATATCCTTACTATGATGAAATGGTTTCAGCTATTCCTTTTGGAGGAGCCAGACCAAATATTCCTGAATATCCACAAATTGCCCACTACATTAATGAAGCATTAAATGAGGTCTATAATGGCACAATGGATCCAAAAGAAGCGTTAGATGATGCAGCGGCCAAATCAGCACTGATTTTGGGTTGGTGAAAGTTAGCGTCTCTGGATGAGTCGCAATCATTAGGACCATTTCGTACTAATCGTTTCGTTTTTCTGACCTGAGAACTCTGCAAATCACACCTATTATCTGATTATTCCCAAATATTAATACGGTTGCTTCTGGTACAATTAGCTAAGTGATCTCGAAATAGAATGTAGATAACGGGCAATATTTAGCCGCTTGTACCATATTTCTTATTAAATCTCAAAGTATTAAAAGGGGTACGATGATACAAACAAAATCAATTTTTGGGTATGGGATGACAGCAGCAGTTGTTATGGTAGTAGCAGGTATTGCAGCTCTCATCTCTGCAAATGCCCATGCTCAAAACATGACGACACCACTGACGTCACAGCAACAAGACCAAACTGCCGATGGATGGATGTCTTCTTTCAATCTAGAGAAATGTGATTTTGTTTCCACAGGAGAAAGCAAATATTTCATTTTGAAACCAGGATATCAAGTTACTCTGGAAGGCGAAGAAGATGGTGAGGAACTTAAACTAGTAATGACTGTTCTAAACGAAACAAAAATAGTTAACGGAATTGAAACTAGGGTCGTAGAAGAAAAGGAAACTGAAGGAGGTAATCTAGTCGAAATCTCGAGGAACTACTTTGCATTGTGTAAACCTACAAACAATGCAATTTACTTTGGAGAAGATGTCGATATATATGAAAATGGTGAGAAGGTAAGCCAAGAAGGGGCCTGGTTGGCTGGTCAAAATGATTCTAAGGCAGGAATGATCATGCCTGGAAAAGTTCAAGTAGGTCTAAGGTACTATCAAGAGATTGCACCTGGAGTAGCAGAGGATAGAGCAAGGATTGTGAGTGTTAACGGTTCAATGGTTACCCCAGCTGGAACATTTGATCAGGTCCTAAAAACTGAAGAGACTAATCCCCTAAAACCAGAGGAGAAAGAATTAAAATTTTATGCCCCTGGAATAGGATTGATTCAAGAAGAGGCAATAAAGCTAGTCAACTATACCAAACCCTAGTCTGGCTTAAAAGAGAGATTTTTCATATATTCATGGACATTCTGAGTGAAAGTTGTTTTGCAGAAGTTATGCTAATTGATCATAAACCCCCTTCCATGGACATAAAACACAGAAATGAATAAATGGAAATATGATAACTTGTGCTAGAATTTTTTTAGTCTTTATATTATAGCTCTAATTTAGCCTTTCCTTTTTTGTTACATTATTAACGAAGGAGAGACTATGAAATGAATCACCCTACTCGCTATAGCAATTAGCTTCTCAACTGAGATATAATCTGACACATTAGGTAAGGTACACATGAATCAAAAGATGTTAGCGATTGCAGCTATCGTAACTGCAGCCGCATTGACAGGGATTTTCTCAACTACACCATTGGCAGCATATGCTGGTGGCGATGGAGACAGCAGTGAAACCAGCACAGACCAATCAGTGAAACAAAAGAACACCGGAAGTGGTGATTCAGCCAACTTCAATTGTGGTGAAAACCTAATCAAAGCTGGTGTAGACGAACAAGAATGTGAATTCGAAGATTAGATAAGCAAGTTATCGACTAACAGGGTCATAACTGCTACCATCCCCTTTTTTTAGTTTTTATCACCAATGACATCTCTATAATTTAAGAGTTAGTTGTAATGCAACAGTTAATCTGCTAGCTTGATGCTGAAACATATTTTACACATGGAGAGCTAGTTACGTGTTAACTTGGATCCTTGACAAAGTACTCTTCCTGTAATAAGGGAGAAATATGGAAACACTTTCTGCGGCCTAAAAATGGGGATACGGTTAGATCACGATACAAAGTGCGATATTACTATGAGGATTCCTCTAATAAAGTCAAATCAAATAGCTAAAATACCAAACCTAAGAGTAAAAGAAGAGATGCTGTGACCTGCTACCATAATAGATCAAATGAACAAAATCAGTACTACCTGAACTTTACGGCCTGTACTTCTCCATTATTTGCCTTTACTATTATTCTATCATAATCCATTTCATCCGTTTCTGGATTTACAAAAACAGCTGAAAATGGGCCCATGTCCCCAATCATCTGTACTTTTCCCTGCTCTCCAAATTGTACACTAACGCCATTCAATGAATTAAAATTATTATTATTAACTTTGACACTCTCCGAACCAACTGTTCCACCCCGCTCTATTACTTCTATACTCAAACCTACTCTAGGTATAAATACCGACAAAAGAACGGCCGCCAAAATGACAAATCCTCCCAATATTGCAAACTTGCCAATTCTAATCCAGTCTCTCCTTTTCTTTGGAAATGTCCCGAACGTATCTCCGTATTCATCTTCCCATCGACCCATAAAACAATTCTACGTTCTATTGTTTATACGTCTTGTTGTTGCTACCTGCTTAATTGTTTCTATTAGCCACATCTTTATTATCATCTAGTCTTCAACAAAGATTGAAAGTCTACAGTGGGTTTTGTTTGTCATATTTGCTATAAAGAATGATAGAATGGTTGTGATTTAAGGCGATTCCTCAACCCTCTCTTCTATCTGGAAAGTTTTGACATCCTTGGTTTAAGTTTTAAACTGTCATCTTAGTTTTGAATTTTCTCTTCAAGAAATTCTTTCAACGCCACTGCATTGTTAAATTTCTCTTCTTTTGTAGCATATAGTAAGGTAACTGAATGGTGTTCTTTAGTTTTTTCGATGACTGTGTTAACTGCATCTCTTTTTTTATCCAGTTCCTTGAAGTATCTACGTTTAAATTCATCCCATTTCTTCACATCATGCCCAAACCATTTTCTTAATGAATTACTTGGTGCAACATCTTTTTGCCATAAATCCACTTTAATCTTATCTTTACTTAAGCCACTAGGCCATAGTCTATCTACTAATATTCTAAAACTATCAACTTCTTTTAGATTATCGTATATCCTTTTTTCGATTCTTATTGTTAACAGTAAGGGTCACCTTGCAAAAACCGCAATCCTAAGGATCTGCCTCTTTTATCATAATGTTCCGAAATGAGACTTTTGACTTGTCGTCGTGTGTTTGTAGTCCTATATGACCATCTGTTGTTCTGTTACCTGTAAATTCTGTTACCTTCTGTCCATTTATAATAACGGTATAAGATTGACCTAGTGTTTGAATCTCCATTGTATTCCACTGGCCTGGAGCTTTTGAAACTATTTTGCTTGGAGCGGCAAAGTCATAAATTGCTCCCGTCTGATGAATACCATCACCCGCCCTATCGTCTATCTGTACCTCATAACCTTCCCTTACTGCAATATTCGGATTATCGCCGGGGTCAGGAAAGCGTACAAATACTCCAGAATTATCTCCCTCATCTGACACTTTCCAATCTAGTTTGAGTGTGAAATTCTTGTATTCCTTTTCAGAATACCACAGCAACCCCCCTCCTTTGTCTGATTGAAGAGCAGCATCTGATTCAATTATCACAAACTTACCATCTCCTGCCATCTTCCAGCCATTCAAGGCCTTTCCATCAAATATTGATACAAAATTTCCAAGATCTTTGCTACTAGCAGAGGATATATTTTTGCCAGACACTCTCATATCTACAATATTCTGCTTATCATTAATACTATTAGAGTAGTAATCTCTATCTGTTGATGTTTCGTCAGTAGGTACCGTATTCTCTTGTTCTGATGAATTTATTATTATTGATGCTAAGAATAAACATGCAAATGTTACTGTAGTGGAAAAAAGAACTGCAGGCATTGTAGATGTAAAGATAGAAAAGTTAGATAATATTAGTATATTATTAATAAGCAAAGAGAGACATTGCCTATTTAGATGACGTCTGCATTTCTCTTCATAAATGCTGAGCTTCTATTCATAGATGACGTCATAAATAGACTAAAGGGAGTACCTGAAACTGCAGATGTCTATAAAGTACAAGGAATCTATGATATAATAGCCAGAGTTAATTCAGATACTGAGGAGAAATTAAAAGAACTTGTTTCAGAACGCATCAGAAGAATTGATAAAATTACAGGTACTGTAACAGTTATTATAGCCAAGGAGATAGAAGAAAGAAAGCAATAGTAGTGGAGAACAAGTAATAATACTACAAGCCAAAAATGTTAATTCGCCAGCAGAATATTATAACTTCAACTATCCTAAGATAGTACGGCCATATATGTAATTGATCCCTTTAATAATTTTCCGTCTGAGAGAGATAAAAGTTGCGGTTTTGAATAATATGAATCAGTATTTTACAAAGTGTTATATGTACATCGATGTAGTAGATAACGCGATGACTGCGGATAAGGCAGCAAGTTTCGTTATGGCTTTAGATACTATCCTTAAAATATCATTTTGGATATTGTCTACAGATAATAGAGGAGGTAAGGATAGGTGGTGATAGGATTAGTAATGGTAATCACAATATTTATTGTACTCTTGTTAATGTTTATCATTACACTTCACTCGCATCCTATGTTAAGTTCTGCTGAAAATGACAACGATGATCCAAGTACGCTTCAGCTTGGCAACCTACGTACGTGTACAATACAAGAAACCAATATACAAGGACCAACTATAATAGGAACAATATTGGCTGATGTATGTCAAGGTACTGATCGTGGGGAGACCATATTAGGTTTACAAGACAATGATGTTTTATCAGGCAATGGGGGCGACGATATAGTTGAAGGTGACGAAGGAGATGACAAAATCTTTGGTAATGCTGGAGATGACGTATTGCAAGGAAACACAGGGAACGACAAAATCGATGGAGGCGGACGTAATGACATTTTGATAGGTGGGGATGAAGATGATATTCTCTCCGGAGAGGATGGAGATGACATATTATATGGAGTAATTGGCAACGATATAATGAGAGGAGGTACTGGTGCTAACGAGTTTGTATGTGGAGAAGGCGTAGATACAGTACTAGATTATAATCCATCCCAAGGTGATGTCATTTCAAATGACTGTGAAATAGTAAGCAACAAAGTAAGCTAAGAAATGAAGAATATGTATCAGAACATGTAAATTACACAGGATGGCCAACAAGCTTCACGATTACAAAGGTTCGTTTCTTTTAGAGTATAATAAGAAATAAGTTGATGAACTACATGTACCTCTATTTGCGAACAAATTTGTTTGAATACAATAGATGTAGATGAATATCGTTATACGTCCACTTGTCGAATATGATTTATCAGAAGCTGACCGTATATTTAGACTATCTTTTGGCACGTTTCTTGGTATCCCAGATCCTATGACTTTCGGTGGAGACACAGACCATGTGAAAAGCCGTTTCCATTCAGCCCCATTTGCTGCATTTGCAGCTGAGGTTGATGGCAAGCTTATAGGCTCTAACTTTACGGCAAACTGGGGAAGCGTAGGATTCTTTGGACCGTTAACTGTGCATCCTAATTACTGGAGTCAGGGTGTGGCCAGACGTCTCATGGAACCGACAATGCAACTATTTTCTAGATGGAATACCAAATTTGCAGGGTTGTTCACTTTTGCAAATAGCCCAAAGCATGTAGCACTATATCAAAAGTTTGGGTTCTGGCCTCGCTTTCTTACAGCTATAATGTCCAAAGAATTAACGCTACCATCAAAGAATAAGACTAGTAAACTGAAATGGTCTAGATATTCCGAGGAAGTATCTGAACGTACTCATAAGGATGAAAAACATCTCCTTGATGAGTGTAATAAATTAACAAATGATGTCTATGAAGGATTGAGTTTAGAATCTGAAATTCGTTCAGTCAAAAAACAGAATCTTGGTGAAACAATCTTACTCTGGAGACAGAATGATCGTTATTATGGTAAGGATAGCTCGCTAACAGGTTTAGCTGTTTGTCATTGTGGTGCTGGATCTGAAGCAGGGAGCAATACTTGCTATATTAAATTTGGGGCAGTTAAGTCTGGGCCCGATAGTGGAGGAGATTTTGAAAACCTGCTAATAGCTTGTGAAATATTTGCCACGGAACACGGATTGACACACATTACAGCTGGAGTAAATACAGCCCGTCATCAGGCTTATACGAGAATGCTAGAAAATAGTTTTCGTACCGATATGTTAGGGATTGCTATGCAGAAAGGAAATGATGTAGGTTATAATCGGCATAATGTTCATATTATCGATGATTGGCGCTGATGGACATGGGCTGTTTACGACTTGTATGCCCATCCGGTCTTGTGCAAATCTGCTTGAGGTTGGGACTGTTGCTACTAACCCTCCTAACACAAACAATGGTGTCATTTTACTGGTGGTAGACCATCACTAATGATTTCTTGAGTTTGGATTTCTATATTATAAAAAAATCTAACGCTAAAACAGCAAGATGACAGCTGGCAATCATGGCACAGAGAAAATAAAATTGCTGAGTGAACTACCAATTATTTCCCTTGATGCATTTTTGGCAACTTCTATACCTCTATTGGTTGCGTTTTCTATTAACGATGTAATGCCTACCTTGTCTGCACCCTTTTTAACACCTTCAAAAAATGTATTCCACCCCAGACCTAGTATCGCAAGGAAAACTATAATGACTACAATCCATACCAGAAATCCCATCACTCAATTACATTGTTATAGTTACCTTTAACAATTATGAAGAGAATGTATCTCCCATATTTTATAGAAGTCCCTTCGTGGGTAGTCATACTACTTCCATTTTCATAACTTAATAGCCGGGTTATTTTTATAATGATATCACCATAGTTTGATCCCGATACAATTAGTATTAATTATTGATATGTATCTAAACGCTATGTCTGATCATATTAGAGATGTTCTTAATTAAAGAACGATTATAAATTCTTATTGAGATAAACTTTATACGAGCCACTATAGACTAGGCCCTCGTAGATGATATTTAGACAGAATCTTAAGAAGGAATAAAAGTAAATCATTAATAATAGTATGTACATAGAAAAGATCAAGATATAATGGCGACTAAGAAGAAATCAAGCAAAAAAGGACTTGCATCTGCAAGCAAGAAAACAAGAACCAAAGTAGCAAGGAAAGGCGGCAAGTCATAAAAGAAATGGGAAGAGGGACAACTGTAAAATAACAAAGATACGGAATGGGCTGCGAAACAGCTAAACAGAGAATCAATCACAAATCTTCCTTCTTCTTTTTTGTGCTATTCCGTCACAAGAAAAATCTGTGTAGTAGTACTGGAATAAAAAGAAGAAGAAAACAAGACAAATGGCGACTAAGTCCAAAGCAGCTTACGAGCTAAAGCATACTTTTTTGTTTCCTCTTCCCCTCACTACTACAGGACTATTATCTTCGTAAAGCAAGGATAAAAATGATTGTCATGATGTGTTTTGCATAGATTTACTTTTTTTCATATCAATTACAATGAATTTTACTCTTTCAGGGGAAATTTTTTGACGTTAGTAAAGAAAATATTGATCCCGAGGGGATAGGCAAGCTGACAGTGAGCAATAACAATGTCACATCTATCATTGGACTGAAATAATTTCTATTCCGATACAAACCTCTCCCTCCACTTTTTAGGATAAGCCTCTGGGGTTACAAAAACAAAATGTATGCATACTAAAAATAATAATAGCCACAACTGAGAATACCAAGATCTCGAGGCATCACTGTCATTTATGGTACACTGTGAGCGAGTATTAGATTTGACTAGTGAGTGAGTGTTAAATAGGTACACATTCATTCCATCGCACAAAGGTCATATAGTTGCTCAGTTATTTATGACTCAAGTATGACCTTAACATTGAATTGTAAGGACGCAGGAGATCCAGTCTGTACCCATACAATGTATGGTGAAACAGAGGAAGAACTATTTGCATATGCTAAGAAACATGGAATAGAAGTGCATGGATTTACTGAAGAAACGTGGAACGAAGAGATTTCAAAAAACAAAGATCACTTTAGAAGCCTTATAAAGAAAACATAGAATCTATATCAATCCTATTTTTTATTATATTATCTGTCCCATACTAAAATACTGTCTTACACTATATTTTATACTAATACAACAGATGAAAAATACAAGAGATGAAATTCTAATGGTGTGCTTATTGGAATATGATCGTATGATTAGGATTTTGATTGTCTTAGCTATCTTATCAAAGTTTCCACATCAGATCCGATAAATATGATCATAGGATATTTCTGATACGTACTCTACTCGAACCATATGTGAAAAGTGCGGAATGTTAATTTATGGCGGACCCAGAAAACTGAGGAAGCACAAGCAGGAAAACCATTCATATTGATTTGGTTAGTAATCGATTAGATAATAGAACTCTTTCATAATAGACTCATAACATAATCATTTTATTTATCGCACCTACAGTTATTGAGCCTCTGCACATTCGTTACACATCCAAACACTGTTGATGTATTTTCCTCTTTTTAGCTGTCCTTGTTTTTCAACTTCTGTCTCTAACGAATCAGTTACAGGTGCGCTACATTTAGCACATGTCGGAACTAAGTTTACCAATAATATCTACACCTCAACCTACCTATCCTTTCCTTACATCGTATGATTTCGCAGGAAGACATGGATACAAGTACTAGCATTATCATTAAAAAATATATCTAGGTTGATAATCGCAATTGAGAATTACAGTCTGACAATAGTCGTACTTTTAGTTATGTAATAATTTGCTGAATTTAAGGAATGAAAAACAGACCATAAGGTGAACACTATGACAAGATATAACTTTACAGATTGAAATTATGAAAGTTTTGCGGCTCTATCTAGCTATACCATAATAAAATTTGATTTACAAGCTCTGGGGATGCTTTTCAAGTTCCCTTTTTTCCCTGTTTTCGATTACAACTATTCCTATGTAATAGAGCAGTAACATAGGTAATGTTACCAACCACATAGTGATACCGCTGCCATCAGGCGTTATTAAAGCCCCAAAAATAACAAAAATAATAATAGCATATCTAAAATTTTTTCTCCAGAATTTAGCGTCGACTGCTCCAGTTAATGCAACAGCGTACATGATCATGGGAAGCTCGAAAATAACACCAAATCCCAAAAAGAATTGTAAAACAAATGAGATAAAATTATCAATATTTAAAAATGTTTCAACACCTATTGCTTGCCCATAGCTATACAGGAAATCAAGCACAAACGGAATTACTAATATGTAGCTAAATATGATGCCAATGATGAACAGAAATATAGTTGGCAAAAGTATATTCCAAATACCAATTTTCGTTTTTTTTTCTATGGCTGGTGAAATGAAACCTAATGTCTCTCTAACAATTATTGGCATGGAACCTATAAAACCAATCAATACTGAGACATATATTTGCGAAAAGAATGCCTGCCCGGGAGCCGTCTGTATTAGTTTTACTTCTGGTGGGAGTAGAGTTTCCTGCATATATTTAGTAATCTGGATAGCAATATTGTAAAAAGGGTCAGGATAAGGGAAGTAAATTATAATAGACGAATCCAGTTCTATGGACTTTATTCCAAAGCTCATAGCGAAAACGGTAATAATGATAACACAAATTACTATGCGGAGAATTCTAGAGCGTAATTCCTCCATATGCTGCCTAAGTGGCATTTCCTTTGAAGAGGAGGAAAAAGACATACTACTATACCACCATCAAATTGACTGTTTTCTTATTTTATCATTATCATTCTCAAATCTTTAATATAAGTATACTATCTCAGGTATTTCTCACCATTAGAATATTAGGTTAGAATAGTAGAAAATCAAGTGGCTTGTGTTAGATCAACTCGCCTCTTCTCTTAGAGTTTTATCTTGTTATTGTTTTCGCAATGTCGCGGTATTTTTATCTGGAGTTAGAAAACACGGACTACAAGAGTTATATTAACAAAGATAGTATGGGATACAATTGGTTGGCTGGAATTACATTGTTACTTGCAACAAGTGTGGATATATCTCTTCTGAAAAATTACCTGAGGAAAAAGCAAAGCAGCTTTTGCATGCTCATGTTGGTGGGCCGGAAGGCTGTACAACAGGACACATAAAACTTATGAAAGTACGAGCCTAGGCTTCTTGTAAAACTCTTCTCTATCCTAGGCTCTTCATAGGATCGTTATGCACACGTTATATGTTCTATATTTGAATTGACATCTTAAACATTGACATCCTCGCTCAAGTGTTCTTTAGATGCATCAATATTATATTATCCTACAGTGTTATCTAGAATGTTCTTTACGGTAGGGTTCCTATATTATTAGACAATGAGATAGGCCCATAATTCATAATTAAGATCAGAATACATTTTTATGCTCTCACTGCAGATGGCGGTGTTACTATGCTAATCAAAAGTATTATAGAGGTAACTGGAGCTAGCCTGAATGATAGTCAAATACAACTCGAACTAGTTAATAGTCAAAACATATAGCTAATCAAAGGAAAAATAAGGGAGATAAAGGAAACTAGAGTAATTACAAGTGGTGTTAAGGGAGGTCAGTCCTGGGACGTATCGCTGTAGTCGGAATTTCCATCTCCTTGAGTGCGTCTTCCCACACCCAGTCAAATTCAGACGATCGTGATGATTTTATTGAACGTGGGCTCTCCTTGATAACATCTGTTTCTCCTTCAGCCCTAGGTTTAGATACTACAACCTTCTTACCTAGTCTCCATGCTAGTTCCAAGGAACCGAATACTGGCATAAAACCTAGTGTTATCCATGCGACTGATTCTAATATTTCCATGTGAGCTCATATCCAAATTTAGTAGATTATCTTTCGTTTACCTGATTACTCATTAATCACAAACACTGTTAATCGCTTATCATGAGAGCTGAGTATATTAATAGTAGGAATGAGGGGAGATTCAATAATGGTTTATCTTCAAGAAACCTCGAAACAAATATTATCAAAGAAATTATGAGGTCATATCAGAAAGACTGTAAAATGAGAAAGGCGAGCAAAAATTGATAGCACTTGTACCTACTATTATTTTTTATTCTGGGTCAAGAAATTCTTTTCTAAGGACTATTCTATTGAGGTCTTTTATTAGGTCCTAGCTACAATTTTCTCATTTCCTTTCCTTCTAGCCCTCATATTTATAATGATAGGAGTAAACCCTGAGGAAATAGGTGCAACTCTCCCATCGGCTACAACTTCACGGCAAAACAAGGAACTGCATGCATTGGAGACTTTTAAAAATGGTTTTTGTGGTATTCACGCAAAACCTAATTCGACTGAATATGTTACTGAATATGTACTTCCACAAAGTTGTGAAATGCCACTAGGAATAGATGTAGACATTAGCGAAGATAAGGTTTGGTATGTGTCAACAAAGCATGGAATATTGGGAAGTTATGATTTCGAAGAGGATAAGTTTAATGAGGAAGTCCGGATCCCAATATGGATTTCACGCAACAATGCCCGCGAATTTTCACAGGTATGGGATGTTAAAGTAGACAGCCGAAGAGGAGTAAATGGTGATGTTTGGTTTACAGATGAAAAGCAAAATGCATTATGGAGATATGTTGAATCTTCCGATACGTTTGAAATGTATCCGATTCCAGGTGAATCTCAGGATTTTGGTACCATTTATCCTGCATCTATAGAACTTGTCCCGAACAACGACAATATTATTTACCTTGTTGGAATGTTCTCGCCTTCTATATGGATTGCAGAAATTGATAGATTGAGAAATGGAACATCTGATGGTATATCCGAAATTCCTATTCCAATTGAAGGATTTGAAAGGACTGATCCTGTTTTTGTCACCACTGGTCGTCTTGTATTCGATGAAAAAGAAAATGCACTCTGGATTTCCGTAATGACATATGGGTATAAAGGACAGATCTTTAGATACAATTTAGATACAGAGTCATTTGACATTTTTGATTTACCAAGGGAGTTGAATTCACCCTGGGGAATGACCATTGATGATAATGGAGATGCATGGGTTACAAATGCAGGTACTAGCATCTTTTACAAACTTAGCACAAAAGAAGATAACGATGGGGATAATAATGGCAACAAAAATGTAAAGAATACTAAAATAGAAAAATTTGTAACCTCCAAGGGATCTTCAAGAATCTTTGGCAAACTTCCTGAAAATAATGCTGAAAGAATTTTTCAAAATAAATACTATACTCTGCCTTCATTTATTAAAAAATCAGACGATGATTCAATATGGTTTAATGAACAACATGGAAACAAGATATCTAAATTCGATCCTATGGATGGAACATTAATTGAATATTGGGTTCCTACACAGAACCGCCTATGGGGTATTTGCTCTAATGATGATCCTATTAATAGTAATGGCAGCATTAAAATTGATACATGTGGTATCGCAAATGTGTTACAGCTTTCAATAGGAAACAATGAAGATTCTGATATTTGGTTTAGTGAATGGTCTGAGAACAAAATCGGTAAAGTTGACACATCAAAAGAACCACCTTTTTCAATTGATATATTCGAATCGGATGAAGAATTAACAGTAGAGAGAGGTGAGAAAGAAAGGATTAAACTCATAGTTAAGGCAACATCCGAGTCACCTTCATCTTCTCTGAATAACATCAGAATGGTTGCCTCAAGTACATTCACATCTTCTGGAGATATCGGAAACTCAACAGGACATTTTACTGAGCAATCATCCTTGGTTTCCATGGAAGAGGGAGAAGAACAGGAGGTTTCATTTGAATTTATACCATCAGCTGATTTGAAGCCAGGAGAATATACATTAATGATAGGCGGTGAGAATGATTCCATTTCATATTTGAAGGCAGTAAAATTAGAAATAATCTGATAATACTACCTATAGATTTCTAGACAGTTGGACAGTTAGATATGATTTTTGCCGTCACTTACTTCATGAATTGTCATTGATTGCCCGCTACTGACCTCTTTTTGTCTATAATAAAAATTGCGCAACATAAAAAAAGATCCGTGCTAATCAACTAATCAAATGAGCTCGGTAAGTGAGATCATGTCAGCAAAAGAAATCGTTACCGCTGTAGCCGATACTGGGAAAAGCGCTCAGGATATTGCTCAAATGATGGTAAATGAGAAAGTGGGTTCTGTAATTATCATAGATAAAAAAGGCATTCCTATTGGGATTGTTACTGAACGAGACATAGTCACACGTGTGTGTCTAAAAGACGTAGCAGCAAGCAGAATTAAACTAGAAGAAATAATGTCAACTCCACTCATATCAGTCATGTCTTATGATTCAATAGATACCGCTTCACGGATAATGATAAAGAACAATATCAAACGTCTTGCGGTATTAGAAGAGGATAACAGAATTGTAGGATTGTTAAGTGTGACAGACATTACTAGACGCCTAGCAAAGATCTTGCTGGATGATTATAGTAGATATAGGTCGTTGCGCTTTGCAGTAGATCTTGCTGGATCCTCCGAATCCTCAACATGATAAGCAATTATTAAATGTAGTTATTGGTCAAACAATCAGTTATACACATTTTTAAAATTACGCATTAAATGATCTTAGGCAGGCATTAGATAATAAATGGAGGCAGATTTGCTTCTTTTTGACAGTTAATGTTTTCCTTCCTGTTGTATGCTCTGCCAATGAGGTTTGTTATTCAAGTGATTGCCTTCTCCTCGTCTAAATGTGAAAACCCTTAATAAATAATTTGGGCCGAACATAATGCATCATGAGGTCTGATAAGACTCACTCCGATACATATTATTAACGTCAATACATTTTGATAGTTATATTTTTGACATGGCAGCGATAGAGATTGGTCAATTTTTGCAGGATTTTTCTGTTATTATGATTGTTGCCGGTGGTATGGCTATGCTGTCATATCGACTAAAACAACCGATGGTTATAGGCTATATTGGCGCAGGAATGATAATAGGACCTTATACTCCGCCATTTAGTCTTATTCTCAATCTAGATATCCTTAACCTATTTGCAGAAATTGGTATTGTATTACTCTTGTTTGTGGTAGGAATGGAGTTTCCAATAGAAAAATTACGAAAAATCGGAAGAAAGGCCTTCATTATTGCTTTAACTGAAGCAGCAGGGACATTTATGGCCGGATACATTGTAGGACAATATGCTTTGGGCTTTGCATTCTTTGACAGTTTGTTTCTGGCGTTGGCAATCTCTGTGACAAGCACAGTAATTGTGATGAGAGTATTGGAAGAACTTGGAATGATAAAGGAAGAATCATCAGTCCTTATCTTGAGTGTTGCAATAATTGAGGATATCATAGTTATTTCTATGCTTGCCATTTTGCAATCAGTGGGCTCGACTGGAGGCTTATCATTCGGAGGCGTAGGGGTTTCTGTTGGGATAACTTTGGCATTTATAGCAGGGGTTTTAATAATTGGTTCGAAGACCGTCCCGAAAATGATAGACCGTGTTGGAAGAACAAATCAGCATGACGTATTAGTAGTTGTGATTTTGGCTCTAGTTTTTGGGCTTTCATACATAGCCTACCAATTGGGAATATCAGTTGCAGCTGGCGCCTTTTTTGCGGGAGTATTAATTGCAGAATCCAAATCTCATTCTGTTTCCAGAGTATTGGCGACACCAATTAGGGATATGTTTGCTGCTTTATTCTTTGTCTCCGTGGGTGCCTTAATGGATATTTCCCTTCTACCACTATTCATAGTGCCTGCATTAATTTTGATAGTGGTGTCACTTGTTGCAAAGTTCTTAACTGTATATTTGGCAGCCAAATCTCAGGGCTTTAGCAAATTAACTTCTCTAAGAACAGGAATTGGACTCTCTTCTTCAGGCGGAGAACTTGCACTTGTAGTTGCAAAGGGCGGTAGCGACGTAGGAGTTACAAGTTCCTTTCTGCTCCCAATGGTTGGTGCCATGACTATTATTACCACTTTTATTTCTCCATATATTATCAAATTTGGCTGGAGGTTTGCAGAGAGGCTTGTCAATAAAGAAAAGAAAGTCGAATAAGCTCCATTCAAATAAATCAGATTTGAAATGAGAGCTTTTAAAGCATTAGATATACTAGTAGTTATAATAATAGTTTTAGTAGCCTTATTTGCAATCTATATTTTATGGCCTCTTCTGGTAGTAATTATAATTGTGGCGATTGGATATTTTATCTATAGATGGTATACGAAGAGAAAGCGATAGCATAGTAACAACGATATAGGTAAAATATGGGTAAATGGAAGAATGAACCTTGATCAGAAGCGTTTTTACCTTCCAATGCTGATCAAAGTTTTTTTAAAAATACTTCAAACGTGGTCGTACTGTGATATGGACAGCCACTTTTTTGAACTGTTTCGGACCTTATAGAAAAGTCTCAAAGCTAATTCAATGGAAACAAAGACCGGAATGCCCAAAGTCAATCATGAGACGGAGTCTATTGTCTCCAAATGTCATATTCAAATTTTAGTATATATCCTCTGTTGCCGCGAGTACTAATCTATCACAATTACTGCTAATCATTCATCATAAGAGCTGAGAACACTAGTAATACTTGTAATACAAAATTAAGATGGTCATGACATTTAAAGTCATTATCACACATCCCAGCATAGACGACGATGAGCATACATACTATGGAATAACGTTTCTAAACCCAGGTAAAGTGAAATCAGGAAGACTAAAGTATTCGGCAGCAGATAAAAAGCTAAAAGTCACACTTACCTATGACGGAAAGCCTATTAAGGTAGGAGAAAAGTTTTTAGCTATTCTTGTACCAGTGAATGAGAGGGAAATTACTGATAGCACTACTCCAGAGTTCAAGATACATGAAAACTCCCCAGCACCAGTTCCAGAAGTTGTTAATTTCTGAACCCTTGCTAGAATGAGAGAGATCAAAAGTAAAGCAAGTGACTGCTTGGATATTCCCCTATTTTTTTGATTTTTGGTGCAAATTGAAGTTCAAAAATCAAGATCATCAAAGGTTTGGAATTTTATGAATTAATGAATTAATGAAATGACTTGCGCGTATAGGACATTCAACCTAATTGGTTCAATCACAACAGTCAATTGTTATTTAAATAACCAAGACCACCATGATGTAGCGAAGGGAATGTCACCATACATCTTTATCTTAGCATCTGAACCATTCAGCTTTACTTGATTCTGAAATAGGTCGATTATCTTTATTGCAGCAGCTCTTTTATTTTGGGGAGAAAATCCAGGTGGCAATGCAAGTTGAAAGATCTTTTGAGCAAAGTCTGGTCTAACTAAGATATCATAGAACCACCATCCTGCTGCCATCGTGGCTCTTTTGCTAAATGCGTATCCGTTTTCAGAATGTGTTCGTTGTTCAAATTGGTATAATATTTTTTTTAAAACAATTAAATCCCCCTCAAAGTCTCTGGAAGCAATACTAAAAAAAGGAACCATTTCTTCTCTCCCGATATCATATCCATCTCTCATATTCCAGCACTTTTCATTGAAGGTACATGCCTAAGATGTGAACATAATTAATTTTAATATTTATGGTCGAATCCTTCTATTCATAGTATCAAATTATGTAAGGCTTGCTATAAAATTCACAAATATTGATCGACTGGCTGTCTGTGACTTGGGATCAAATTGTGCTGCATATTAGTTCTGTTAAGAGGCCACTTTACAAGAGATAATGTCCTAATAAGACCCAGTTCAACATATGTTGATGATTCTAAAGTATTCTCTTCTCCGGATTTGTATCTGATGATCGGATTAATTTATTCTAATCAAATTTTTGAGGTCTAATGATAGGGTCTATCTTATATGGTATACCAAGGACTCCATTATATGCAAGAAGTTCTAAGACCATCTTGAAGGGTTTATTACGCCCAAGGGTTAGCTTTCTGGCTGTTATATTAGATGATATCCTTGATAGGATCGGTACGGTGATATAGTTTCTGAGGTATATTGTTACTGAATGCATTCCTTTATGTCCTGAAAGCTATTGGCAGTAGTGACTTTGTCGGAGGTAATACTCCCCTTATTACTCCTTTTCCTCTTCTTATCTTTATTCTCATTCTATACCCCATTTCCAAAAAGGCCAATGTTGGAACAAATCCCAGCGTAATATATGCGGCTGACTCTAGTACTTCCATGGAATTAGCCGGATACAGTCAAACATTAAGTATACTCAATATGATGTAGAATAAATCAGAGGCTTGTTTGACAAATCAACATCAATTTTAACTGTTGCCTCATTAAATTACATTACATTACAATAAGTATTATAGGAATATATTTTCCTAGCTGAATTCATTTCTTGATTAGTAAGTTTGAAAATTTCTTGTGGAACACTGAGTAGCAGATTCCAACTTGTGTTAGAAAAACAAGGAATCTTTTCTGGTTCAACTGTCATTTCCAAACATCTTAGAATGTTATATTGTTGCATACCGGAGGCGTAATTATAAAATAATAGATGAAAGAATGCAAATGTATGCAATATTATAAGGCTGCATTTCTTGGTCAAGAAAGGTCAAAGAAGGCACAAATGAAATTGTTTGACTATACAGGATTTGCAATGCTCACTTATACTATTAAGCAGACTAATACAGGATTTGAACCTGTAGGTGAGGAAATGCTCATAGGCAAGTTAGTTAAAGGAGATGAAATGATACTGTTGATTTGTGACAACGAAGGCTATGCAAAAGCACAATCAAAACCCATGTCTAAACAGCAAGGAGAAGAAATTCTCAAAACTATCACTAATGACGGAATTTCAGAATTTATTGGCACCATTAAGACTGTTTCTTAGGGTTATATGAATACATTAAATTAAGAGACAAAAGTACTAAAAATGATTAATGTCTTATTTTTTTATTAAACAAATTTTCTAATCAACTAATATGACAGATAGTGTTTGTCATAGAATTTGATCCTTTAGTCATAACAAAAGAAAGAAATTGAAAATAGGTTAAAAAAGTCAGGTTACAACTTTGTAAGAACTGCACGCTCGTCCTTGGATGCCCTACTTAGTATCCATTTTCCGGGATTCTGATCAAACTTCAAAAAATCTCCATAGGAGTGTAATGAAAATGAGATTATTAGCAGTAACCATTTTCTAAGCTTTTAATACTGCCTCAGCCATCAACTTGTGAATATTTTCATCAGTCATTTCTTTTTTAGCCTTGAAAAATTTTTCTGCATCCTCCCCAATCTGATATCTCAGCAAAGGATTAGTGCTGGTAATTGCTTCCAGTACTACCTTAGCAACAGCCTCAGGTGGAGGCGCGTTGTTCATAGCCTTAAAGTAGTTGGCTGTAAATTTCTTAAACATGTCAAAGTAGGGAGATTTAGAATCTTGTGTATTATTAGAAACGACTAGCCTATTAAGAAAATCAGAATTTATACAACCAGGTTCTACAAGAACCATCTTTATTCCGTAAGGTTCAACCTCATAAGTCATAGACTCAATCATACCTTCTAATGCGAACTTTGTACTATCGTAGACAGAGCATACAGGGAACCCAATGTAGCCTGCTTGAGATGATATATTTACTATTATTCCACTTCTTTGCTGTCGCATCACAGGTATTATCTCCTTTATGCATCTGATGGCACCAAAGAAATTTGTTTCAAATTGTGCCTTAATATTATTCATAGAGAGTTCCTCTAAGGCCCCCAGCAATCCATAACCTGCATTATTGACAAGCACATCAACCTTTTTCCTTTCTGCTATTACTTTTCCTATTGAATTGCTTACAGATTCATCACTATCAACATCAAGTTGCAACAATTGCAATGAGAGGTTTTCATCTCTAGCGATATCTTCAATAAATTTAGATTTTTCTAAATTACGAACACCTGCGTATGTGTCAAATCCGTTTCTTGCTAATAGTAAAGAAGTTTGCAGACCTATTCCTGCAGAGCTGCCTGTTATGATAGCAACTGATTTATCTGTATTGATATTCATTTTTTCTTGATTGTTCATAATGATTAAGAAAGCTAAAAGTCTACAATTTAATCTTTTGACTACTGGGTTAGTAATGGTATTATTAGCTGCAAGGATAAACCACTATCTTTTTTCCATAGATCTTGAACTAACCGACTAATTCAGTTGGTTATCGACTCTGACAGTTACCCCCAAATGAATTGGGGATTCAAAATAAATGTATTATCAATGAAATCCTTTTTATTTCGCTTCATTTCTTATCCAGAACAAATGATGTCAGACAAGAATAGAAATACTTCAAAAAATCAATTGACTATAGGCTTTCTCTTCGCAGCAATAGCAGGATTATGGCTGTCCAGTACCAATACATATAATGATAATAATAGACAAGTCGTGGCTCAACAAGACAATAGTGTAATTAGAGTGGCAGCAGGAGGAGGAAATTTAACTGATGTGAAAACTGTATTTATGCCTCAGAATATAGAAATCCAAGCAGGTCAGACTATAAACTGGAAGAACCCAACACCAGTAGGAGAACCACATTCTGTTACTTTCTTTAAAGATACTAACCAATTCCCGCCATTTTTAGCACCATTTTCAGTTCCTGCTTCAACTGAATTCAATGCTCTAATGCCAAGTCCCAATTTAGAACCTCTAACAGTCACAAACAATGATACATCAACAAAAACTGTAGTTGTGGCCAATGCAAGATCACTCAGTCCAATAGTAGTAGATTCGACTGGTGAAAATGTCACATATCTTCCTATAAATGCAAACTACACAATGGACGGCACAGAACGCTATCTTAATTCAGGTTGGATATGGCCTGTTGGGCAAAATCCACCAGAGGCTCCACCTATCACTGATTTTACCGTAACCTTTGAGAATCCAGGAACGTATGGTTATGTATGCGTAGTGCATCCATGGATGACTGGAAGTGTAGTTGTTCGATAGTCAGTAAGATAGAAAATAACTAAATTTTTATCCTTTTTTTACCTGCGGTTTTAAATCTGAGACTAGATATTCTTACAACCGATACTTATTACCATCTCCCATTAATAGATCCTGTGATCAGTGAACGAAGATAAAGACAGTGAATATTAATAGTGCGTCAGCGAATAAGGTGCATGAAGAATAACGACAATGATGTTACCAACTCATTATTACAAAGATACGTTATTGTGGGCATATTTTTTGTTATTTTCATACAATCTTTCGTAGGTTTAGTTTTCGCAGCGGGTTTTGATACATCAAATAGTACGTCAGAGGCTGTTGCAAATGCAAATAAAGTCTCAATGGTATCCTCAGGAGATGAAGGCTATTTGTTTGTACCAGGGTCTATACAAGTCAAGGTTGGCGATACCATCACATGGACAAATGATGATGAGACGTTGCATACAGTAACATCTGGCTCAGGGACCGATGAAAACAGGGGAGTTATGTTTGACTCCGGTATGATGGGGAAAGGAAAAACATTTGAACATACCTTTACTGTTGCAGGAGAGTATCCTTACTTCTGTATGGTACATCCTGATATGATTGGCAAAGTCCTTGTGAGCTAGTTAATGGAATAACAAGATTGCAAAATTCTCCTCCAAAAGTAATGCTGCCACTCGACATTTCCAGCTCTAATTTTCTATATCTCCAACAGATGCTATGTGTTATACTACTAAAAAAATGATAAATGGTTGTGACTTAAGACAGCCAGAAGGAGTTATTACAAAAGGGGAATTAGTTCATTCCATAATTATTAGTGCATGTTGATCAAAGATTTCTATTTTGCAACTTTGATGCTGTTCTGTCTTTGACAATTATGATACTACATAGAATTATGAAAGCAATTTGAAAGAGTTCTATTGCTATATCTAATTGATTCACCGGGTAACCACTTCCTGGTACTGCGATGAGGTACATTATTATCAGGATAGCTGTTCCACCTATGCCGACATAATACCAAAGTTTACTCCATCTCCTAATGACCGGTATAACCCAGAATATCTGGGCCAGACCTGAGATGGTAAAGAATATTGTAGTATCTATGGACATTTGTGTAAAATACATCGGAACAATCGCTAGATGTAGTACTCCTGCTATTAAAGTGGATGCAGCCGCTGCATAAAATAATGCTTTGGCGGTCAAGGGTCGAACTTTGGACTATTACTTCTTTTATTTGTTTTTGATAAAATATAAGAAGGCATTAGATGCTGCAGTTCCTTTTTTAGAGTTTTAACCAATATTCTCAATCTCTTTTGAACTTTGAATGGTTTGCAACTTTGTCATAACATACAGAATGGGTCCTAATAAACCGACAAGTTTGGTGTAGGGCCAGTGGTTTGTGCATCAAATTTGACATGACTTTAGGTCCCAGCGCTGGAGATTAGTTGCTATGAATGCATCATTGTATCATGAATAGGTATTTGACCGTTTCAAAGCTTAGTTTCTCTTTTGAGCTTCTGCTTTAACTCTTCTATTCTATCTCTTATCTCCTGTTCTGTTCTCATTCCCTATATCCCCCTAAGATATTCAGAGACAAAATCTCCGTACTTTAGCTTTAGTTCATTAGATAAAAACTCATAGGGCTTTATTATGCGCCTACAGTTTTTCGTCCCACAATGACATATCAGATACCATCCATCCTCACTCTCTGAAGTGGAATAATCAAATGTTACTTCCTCACCTTTTTTAATATCTCTCATCGCAACCATCTCTACGGAGTTTCTGATACCAGAGTTTGGATTGCAAGAGTGGTTCATGTAATAGCCAGGATTGTTTTCATATGGATCAATCCACTCATAGAGTCCTATCTGTAACCACCTTTCGCCTACACCCCAACGATAGATACCCTTCTTTGTTATGCCTTCCCAGGTGAAGATAATGTCTCCTTTCTTAAAGTCTACATTTGCAAATATCCCATTGCCAAGAGAGCATCTTGCTACTGATACTAAGGCACTACTACAGGATTGTCTCAACCTTATAGTCACCGCTGTCTTTCAGTCTGTCAAGTCTCTTTAGCACAAATGTTGCCGTTTCTCTAACTCCATCAGGTTCGCTTTGATTTCGTGCCAACCTTTCTAGTGCCTCTCTGCTTTCATGTGCACGTATAAGACCCAATGCTTCAATGGATTCGTGTCTTGTTATTTCACTCCCGTCGTATAGGGCAGAGTGAATCAGGTTAGGAATCTTAGCCTTCATGTTTCGTGCGGCGATTTGAAAAGATGCCTCATGTTTTACAATTCCATTATCATCATTCGCTAAAACCCAGGCCAACAGGTCTGCTACTTCGGCAAACAAAGGTTCCTTTGGATCCATTCCATCGGTTATCTCTCCTGCAAGCCAGACAGCATCCCAGCGAATGGATTCATCTTTTTCGGTGCTTAGAATTTGTTTGACTTTATCAAGTCGCTCTCTTCGTGGCAGCCTTCTTACCTGATATTCGTCAAAAATAAGTTCCATTCTATCACTTTCTATACTATTCGTGGATATTCCGACACGGCGTATCTTGCTACACTTTCCCCTATGTCGTTGTAAATTTTAATGAATAGAACAACACCCCAGAGAGCCGCATCAAGACCTTCTCCTATAATGAAGATTAGTAGACTCTCATTAATCGCATAAAGAGTCCATACCAATTGTCCAGCCACACATATCGACAAAAAATTCAACGAAATGTCATCGGTTTTTCTGGTTTTGACAGTTTTGTAAACCTGGGGAAATGTGCTGGATAGAATTATCACAGTTGCTATTGCTGCAATTATTTCGCCGTTCATCCATTTCTCATTCTTCCTAGAGGCAGCACCCCTGCTACGATTGTTGTGTCTGCTGCTAAATCAAATAGGATATGTTTTTTGATTAAAATGGTTTTTACATTCGCTTCTTTTTTCCTCTCAATTTTTTTTGAACAATTAGGTTTTTTCATATTAGAACAAAGTAAGTATTAGAAGGGGAATCAATCCACATTTACTTTTATAATCTTTGATTAGTAAATATAATAAAAATTGTCAATTTATAATCTAGATTTATGATTTATAACAACCAATTTATCTTTATCATAAAGATTTTTTATTAATGATAATACTATAAAGCTAATCCAATAAGGACTCATTAGCACAGCCATTATCACATTGTTAGTATTTTTGAGATCTGTAATCTTACCATATTTCATTTCTACTAAGTGCGCAAGATTACGTGTTGTTGTTGGACTTTGTCTATGACTTTCAATGGAAGCAGTAGTCCATCCGTTTAACATCATTTCGAAATTACTAGGGATAATCAATTTCTTTTTTGATCTAAAAATAAATAGTTACATCGAGATCCTGGAACTTTTCGGATTTGAAACTGATTTTGTTAATTGTAGTAGCTAGCTGGCATATGTTACCCTGCTTAATAACTTCCAGACATCAAGTATGCTCAATCGTCAGATTCACCATGGATTAAAAACTACCTCTGATCTTAATCTAATCCTATAGAGTACATTAGGAGGAATGTAACTTGATACTGGAGAACCATCATGGTATATCAATAGCCATCTCTCACTATGTTCATTACTTTTTTCGTCTACGACTTATCATCTTTCAAAAATATTTGTAGAAATTGGGGCCGGTAGTTTGTGAACCGTAATTGACATGATTTTTGGTCCCACTTATTAGTCGATAGTGTGAGAGTCGGTGGTCCGGGTTCGGTGGAATCCAATATACTAGTGTATGTAGTTCATTATTCAACTTTTTTATCTCAAGATGAATTATAATAAATAGCAGTTATGTCCACAGAGCGGAATATAAATCTCGTTAGGCGTGTTTTTGAGGCATTTAACACGGGTGATACGAGTACGGTTCACGAATTCATAAGTGATGACTACATAAACAGAAAATCACAAGGGGCAAAGGACTCGAATAGATCTAAACTTAGAGGACCTGAGGCGTTTATAGATACTATCAAGAGTTTGCGTAGCGCCTTCCCTGACCTTCATTATGAGGAGCAAGAAATCATTTCTCATGGTAACAAGGTAATTTTCGTAGGAAATGTAAGAGGTACACATAAAGGCAATTTTTTCTTTATACCTCCAACAGGAAGTAAGATCTTCTATACGGCAATTCATATTCACACGATAGGAAAAGATGGAAAGATAGTGGAGCACAAAGCAATATTCACACGATAGGAAAAGATGGAAAGATAGTGGAGCACAAAGCAATTAGAGATGATTTCAAGTTTATGAGCAATTAAATCCGCTTCTGAACTTGAACCTTGTATTGTTACCTATGGTACGGGTCATACTGAATCTACAAACGGGTCATAATGGACCCCCTACTAGAGTTGAGTCTGGATGAAGGAAATCATTTAGAGAGCAAATATCATACTAATTTTGATACGGTAAAGTTTATTGATATTCACCCACTGGAAAAATACACAGATAAAGAATTGAAGAGATTCTATTTCTGAATATCTCAAATGATCTAGTATATGCGCTAACCTAGATTGTTTTTCTATGTTTGTATAGTGCATAAGCGACTACCATGTAACCTACTATCCACATCGAATTAACAACATGCGTTTCGTCATATTGACCAAATATTTCAAGGTAATAGTACCAAACATCTCCAACTGTAGTTATAGCAATCCCCACCACAAGAAGCAGCCAGACCGTTCCTAGAATGCTTTTACGAAAAACCAGCGCCCCTAGGATGGCAAAAGAAAATGTTACGGAAGCCCCTGCAACAAATACAAACCCATAATAAAAGTCAAAGGTAAACCCACTACCTTGAAAAGTAAGATATGAATAAATTGATACTATCATAATCGGAATCAAACCTAACCAAATTTTTGTTGAAATCTCTAATCTTCTCTTGAAATACAAGCTATTCCTTGCAAGGTGATAAATTGCAAATGGATAAAAGGCAAAAAAGAAAATGTCCGCAATAGAAGGATAGGGATCTTCCTGCAAAACTATGGTATAATAGCTCCAGACGAGCTCGCCGATAAAAATCATCGCATATGCTATACCTAAAGCCAAGTATGCTTTCCCAAAAACCTCAGACCCCCAATACCGTTGTGCTACCAAATATGCAAAAATCGAAGCAATTAGCGGAGCAATTATAGTAATTAGGGAAGTCGAATCAAATCCATCATTAATTGATACTGCCCACCCATAAAGAAATGACAACTGAAGTGATATGCCTAAGCCGACGATAAGTCCGAGTATCCTGTAATCTAGTCGCTGCTCCAAGCCCTGCGGAGGTCGTACAGGGTTTTCTCTCATGGCATAGGTAATGAGAGTGATATACAAAAATACTTTCCTGCTGACCAGAAAATGTGTAATGGTTTTAAGGCTATTGAGCGGCTATCCATATGTGAGTAGGTGTTTAGTGTGACTTTGCCAGCATGATCTCGCCATAGTCCAATCTTATTCTATAGTCTGTTTTAGGAAGTCCCTCCAAACTGAATTTCTTGGTGATATCACGGTAGAATTCATTTGCGGCTAGGCTACATTCCAGCCATGTTGCAGGTTCGTTGTTGAAACCCGTAATTTCTGGAGACTGAAAATAATTGAGTATGCCAGCGCCTACAGTCATTTCTTTACTACAGCTCCTACAAATCTCCTTACTATAACTGTAATGATGTGTAAGAACAAGTTATAATACTGTGCCCAAATATAGAGATATAATATATCAAATAGTGATGACTTCAGTAATTGATCGCCTCCTTGCTCAGGCTTTAGAATCCACAATAAGGGAAAAGCTCGGTCAGAAAAGTTGTGAGAGAATAGAAGGTCGTCTGCACCAACGCTATAACATGAGCATGGCGGAATCAATTGAGAACTTTCACACTTTAGATGCTACCCTCAGAGAATTCTTTGCGGCCGGGGCAGATGTCATTAAAGAAGACTTTGCTAAAAAGATTTTTTCCATTAGTGATGATGCAAAAGGAAAACAATGGATTACAATTGAAAATAGGGATTTGGCCCAGCTGATTTTCGAAGCGTACGGTGACCGGGAAAAAAGTTTAATTCTTGAAACAGCCTTCAAAAAGCCAGCAGTCATTCTTGAGATCCTCGATGCTACTGGTATTCCAAGTTCCTCTGGATATCGAATAATTAATCTGTTGGTTAGAGACGGCCTTCTCACAGATGTGGGATTCACTGAAACTTCAGATGGTAAAAAAGTCAGTAAATATACAGCTCTTATTGAAAGGGTAAGATTTGAAATAGATAAAAAGGGATTGGTTGCACAAGTTCTTCTTAGGGAAAACATCCTGAATGAAAGCCAGATAGTACGTATCTTACTAAGAAATTTTACAAAATAATCGAGGACAAGGACATTACATAAGGAAAAAGGCATTTGTTCTCTTTTCAATTGTAATCACTGCCTTGGTCGGAATTGCACCTTTGAATACGATAAAGCATTACAAGTTTCAAAAAGACTGCTAGAAGTCAATCGAGATCAGATCTCGAAGATCCATTATGCAGAAAGTCTTATTGAGATGAATGATTATACTCAAGGGAGAGAACTAGCCCAAGAAGTGCTAAACGAAAGCCATAATGCCAACTATGATCTCATGCTTCGATTTCTTATTTTAACCTCCTATCTACTAGAAAAAGACGAAATAAATGGCGAAAAAGAATTGCTCAGTTTTGTTAGCTATTATAGAAACAGAGTTCAAGGTAGTAAAATCAATAGGAACCATTGGCCTCTAAGAGGATTAAGCAAGGTTATAAATAAAGATGATACGAGCTTTCGAACGAGGTTTATACTGTAGACGCTTATTGATGTCCTTGACAGAAGAATTGACGATCATAGACTCTCTATTATTTCAGGACTATAGAGAAAAATAATTTTTTATGTGCAGAAACACTCGTTGAACGAGTCACAAATGACTATGGGGATCTCAATATTAATTTTCTTACCACCTGACTGTGATGTCCCTAATCCACCACCATAATGTGGTGAAGATCCACCTGATGATGATCCACCTGATGATGATCCACCTGATGATGATCCACCTGATGATGATCGTACTGCATACATGAAAAGAGAATATGCATCGGAATCCTCTACATCTATGTATCTTGATTGCTCTATTTTTCTATCTTGTTCAACTTGCATCTATTTTGTTTCACTCTCTATTTTCTTATTCGAGTGAATCTATTTAGAGAACTAATATCACTATGGGGCCAGTGGTTTATGAACCAAATTTGACCTGATTTTGGTCCCCATACTTCTAATTATGAAGATTATATGACAGTCGCTGACCTGGGTCGGTGGGATGCAATACACTGCATGTTAAAGCTTTTAAACTGTCATGACGTCTGTTTTCACTCTCCCTCTCCCCCAAGAGTTTGCTATTCATTTTATACTCTCTGTTCTTTCATTCATTAGTTCCCCATATGAAATATTGTATCTTTGGTAGAGGTGTTTAACCCGATTGAGGGAAATCAAGTTTAGTCTTAGTGATAACGAGTATAGCGATTATATAATTAAAGGCCGGTCAACATTCAGCAAAAGGACGAAAAGAGCTATATCAGATGAGGAATACGCAAGGTGGATATTCCTGCTTGGCGAATATTACAAAGGGCAATGTTTGAGTGAAGTATAGTGATTTTGGCTGCTAACTGAATTAATACAGATCAAAATAATAGTTGGGAGAGCCAGAATTAACCGCAGCTAGGAAATATTGTGCAAATAATGATTAAATAAGCCTTTACTTGAGGGTAATAATCTTGGTCCCAATATCCTTACCATCAATCGCATCTCTGATATTACCTACATCCGATCGGATTACTCTGGTCGGTATTTTTGATCGTTCTATCACTTTCAATGCAATTATATCCATTAAATCATATGTTCCTGCCATAGTACGTTCAGCTCTGAGAATCTCTATACATTCATTCACTGTAATTTCTTTAAATAATCTTGCATTGGGGTTCACGTTCGGATCAGAATCATATATGCCATCAACATCAGTAGAATTTACAAAGCCAGATGCCTTTGATGTTTCAGCTATCAATGCTGATGTAGCATTAGTGCTCTGACCTGGATGTAATCCTCCCGCAATTACAATTTTACCGCTGGCTACTGCTATTGCTACCTCTTCCAGATTTTTTGGCACTTGTGAATATGCCTGATCATCTAATGCTGCAATCAATAGCTTTGCGTTTAATCTTGATACTTCAATTCCGATAATGTCTAGATTTGCTTCATCAGAGCCAAGACTCCTGGCTAGATCAATATAGTGACGTGCAATTTTTCCCCCTCCTGCGATCACTATTGGTTGGACATTGTTACTAATGTCTATGAACATCTGAGCATAATTTTTAATTGAGTCATGGTTTGTATCCTGATTGAATATGCTGCCACTTAGCTTTATGACTATTCTCTTTTTTCTTAAGTTACGATTATTGTTGTAATCCATAAAGTTCTCTCCAATATGGGGATTCTTCGTTACCAAGTATTTTCTTAGTACTTTTCTCTACTGTATTTCGGTTTTCAACAGTTGTATATACTCTTAACATATCTAATGAACCAGTAATAGAAGCAATGAGCGGAATTTCAGTAACAGGGGTTTCATATTCATGCTCTTTTTCAACAATCAATATTGAACTTATCTCTTCCTTAGTGGGGGTTTTTGGCATGGATGATGCCCTTGAGGCATCAACAAAAACAGTATTTTCTTCCTTAATATGGGTTACTTCGGTTATCTGGGATTCTAGGTCGTACAATGCTCTTGCATTCATCTTTCTATCTAATTTATCATGTGAATGCAAAAATTTCTCATAGACGCATTTTAGTAGCTTGCGAGACTTGTAGTCTCCTGCTAATCTAGCTGCACTTTTGTTACTGTTACCAAGTAAATACATTTGTTCGAGAATAATCTCATCAGTGAGATTTAGATAGTTATCCAATGTTTTATCAGTCAGATTAAGTTGCTCATCAGCAAGCATTATTGAACGCAACAACATTACCTCTGCTGACCGCACTGTTTTATGGAAATATACCGACTTGTACATTTCATATCGGGAGATTAACATAGATTCCAATGAGTATAGTGCTGATCTGTTTATTGCCAGATGTCCAGCAGTTGTAACTTCAAAGGAGCTTATCAATCTATGGTAATCAATTTTGCCATACTCAACTCCTGTGAATAGTCCATCTCTGGGCAGGTAATCCATCATGTCGGCAGATAATCCTCCTGCTATGATTTCATTAAAGAACTTTATCTTGGACTGGCCAAATGATAATTTGCAAATATTAGAGGAACTATATCCGTGTTTGCCCAAAATATCGCCAATTTCACTATGTGAAATAATTTGCTTGCCCATATCTTCATGAGTCAAATTGTGTCTTGCCATCAAAATTTCTTCAAACAAATGAGAAAAAGGACCATGACCTATATCATGCAAAAGGGCAGCCAGACGTAATTGCTGAACCTTGTCCTCGTCATCAAAATATCCTTTGGCAAAAAGAGTTTCGCCGGCGTATCCGGCTACATGCATGGTGCCAATTGAGTGTTCGAAACGAGAATGTTGTGCACTAGGATATACCAAATGTGCACCTGCAAGTTGTCTGATCCTCCTTAAACGTTGAAAAATCGGAGTATCAATAATATCTTTCTCAATCTCAGAAAAACGAATATAGCGATGTACGGGATCGGTTATCTCACCAGCAAACTTCATAATAACTGCTGGGAATTGTTAGTAATAGAAGAAATTAAACGTTAAGAAATGAAAACAATGGTAACCAGATCTGAAATGAGCCGTTTTCTTGCTTCAATTAACCACATTAACCATACGACTGCTTTTAATCTGTGATCTCATTGTGGTCCCAAAAGATGGGACTAACTATGCTTTTATTACCTTTCTAACGATTTTCATAATTTCATTGTGTACCTCGCCACTAACCCTGTCGCCATTTATTATTTTCCAGTTAAACTGCTTTGCTAGTTTGCGATAGTTTTTATGTACTTTGGTTAATAATTTTCGATCTATCTCAAATGCGTCTCGATTCCCAGGTACTCGTTGATAAGATGTATTTGGGTTAACTTCGAGTACAATGACGAGGTCTTCCTTTGGTAAACCTTTATCCAAATTTAGTAACCATTTGAGATTTAGACCATGTGATACACCGTACACTAAATTCGATTGATAGTACCTATTCATTATGATTATGGTACCGTTTTCTATCAAGCTTTCAATTTCCGCCTTCTTTTCCCAGCGATTGGCTGACATTAAGAGGTGCTTTGTTTCTAATGTATAACCCCGATTGCCATCTAAGAACGCTCTTATTTCTTTTCCAATTGGAGTGGTGTAATCTGGAAAATCCATTACTGTACAAACATTCCCAGAAAATTTGAGGGTATTTATAAGAAGCCTAGATTGAAGGAGGTTAGATTGAGTTCCTTTGCCTGCCTTATCTATGCCTTCAATTACTATAATCTTGCCTTTTTGCAACAATAGAACTACAAATTAGCAAAAATAAAAGGTCTTTGATTTGGATGAATGAAATTTTTTATCAACAGAAAGTATTGGAGAACCACTAAAATATAAGGAAGGTTCCTACATGATCTCTATGGCTCAATGATTCCCCCACCAATTGAAGAAATAGTTATATAAATTCACCATCTTCTTATGTGGTGACATATTCACTTATCAAAACATTGTTCAATTAATAAGCGAATAGTTTTGGCTTCAATAAATTCTTAAATGATAAGTATATCTCTTATATCTTTAAGTCTATTTCTGATAGTTACTTCTGTCACACCTGACGCTTTTGCAACACTTGTCTGGCTAACATACTCACCAGTCTTTATACAGGCTAAATAAAGTATCGTTGCTGCCAGACCCATAGGTACTTTACCGGCTGTTATTTTTAGTTTAACTGCATCCATCATTATATTGATGGCCGTATGTTTTGTTTTTTCACTTATATTCAACTTGTTTGCGATCTTAATGATACACTTAAGAGGATCCATAAGCGGAGCTTTAATATTCAGCTCAAATATGAGGACCGTATAATTTCTTGAAACATCCTTACGTTTTATAGCAAGTGCAGTTGCAATATCATTCATTGTTCTAGGATTTCCCATCTCTCTACATACAATAAGGACAGCTGCAGCAAGCATACCGTCAACCGTTCTTCCTCGCAGCAATCGTCTCTCACAAGCTTTTCTAAATATGTAAGCACTTTTTTCAATCATCGTATCAGTTAGCCCAAGTTTGTCTCTTAATACAACAAGCTGTCGAAAAGCCTGCTTCATACTTCTCTCTGAATGTTCATGTCTATTTATCCTGGACTCCCATGTTCTTAATCGTTCTATTCTTGAGAGAGTGGCCGCCCCTAGTATGCTTCCCTTGGCATCTTTGCTGCTTCTTCCTATGATTGTCGAAAGTCCTTTATCATAAAGTGCCAAGGACATAGGAGCCCCCGTTCTGGATCTATGATTTGCCTCTTCAATTGAATATGCACGGCGCTCCTGATGAGAGTTATCCTCTACCCTCTCACAAATTACCAAACCACATTTACTGCAAATTATCTCCCCTGTTTCAGGATCTGTAATTACTGTTTGATCCGTTTTACATGTTGAACATGTCAGGATCTCTATCATTTTTTTATATTAGATCTCCATTCAAATATTGCAATTAAATTGCAGTCGGTAAGTTTTATGCTTCGCGTGTACGTTGTATTGCACTGTGTATTTTGGTTAATAATCAAGAAAGTTATGGAGTGCTGAACCCTTTCATGAATGAGATCGATTAGATATTGTTTGTTTATTTGGTAGTCAGGAATTAAAGGATCAGTACTGCATTGCAATTATTGGAGCTAGGCATAAAATCTCATACCAAATCTAGATTTATCATAACTTTTCGTCTTATTTCTGGAAATAATTTAGTTGTTATAATTTTGTGACTATACAAATACATAGCAAACGTAGTCTTTAATATGGTCAAGAAAATGAATTTTAGGTTGTTGAATACCAAGAAATCTATCTTCATAGCTTTATCTTTGGGAATAATCATTTTCCTAAATTCTCTAGCACTTTATGACCCATATTATCAAACTGCACATGCTCAACCCTCTATTAAAGATGATTCACTCAGTGTAGAACCAATAGTAGAAGGACTTTCTTCTCCTACCAGCATAATATTTGTAGATGATAATGATATTTTGGTTTTGGAGAAAGACGGCCTTGTTCGCCATGTTCGCCATGTTGTCGATGGAGTTTTGCAGGAGCAACCGGTGCTGCAAATCCCAGTTAGTACGGAAAATGAAAGAGGACTACTTGGAATTGCTAATTCAAACAGTACCAACAGTGCTAATCCAATTACTTCCAATATCTTTCTTTATTATACTGAAGGGGATCCTCTAAGAAACAGAATTTACAATTATGAATGGAATGGGGAGACTCTTACCAATCCCACACTTATTCTGGATCTCCCTGCTGAACCTGGTCCAAACCATGATGGCGGCAAGATAGTTATTGGGCCAGATGGCTATTTGTATGCTGTCATTGGTGATCTTAACCATGATGGTCAGCTTCAAAATTTTCCAAATGGTCCACCTCCTGATGATACTGGAAGCATCTTTAGGATCAATCCAGAAGATAGATCAGCAGCCCCTAATAATCCATTTACTGGTAGTGAAGGTGATGTCTTAAGCAAGTATTACGCATATGGTATCAGAAATAGTTTTGGATTGGATTTCGATCCTCTTACTGGTAACCTGTGGGATACAGAAAATGGACCTGCAAGCTTTGATGAGATTAATTTAGTAAGACCAGGATTTAACAGCGGATGGCAAACGGTTATGGGTCCTATTTCATTAAGTGGAAATACTGAAGACGATCTGGTAAATTTTCCAGGTTCACAATATGCAGACCCTAAATTCAGTTGGGCAGACTCTGTTGCACCGACTGATATAGAATTTTTCAATTCTTCAAACCTGGGAGCTAGATATACTAACAATATTTTTGTTGGGGATATAACTAATGGAAATCTATACTTCTTTGAAGTAAATGAAAAGAGAGATGGAATAGGTTTCGACACAACTCAACAGCAATCTGGTTTATCTGATTTTGTTGTCGACAATGCGGTTGAACTGTCTGCTATAACGTTTGGAAGTGGTTTTGGAGGTATAACTGATATTGAAACTGGTCCAGATGGATCTTTGTATATATTGTCATACGATGAGGGAATAATTTATAAGATTTCAAGTATCCCGGCCCAATAAAATAATTATCTACTGTAAACTCTTCCTTCCTTCTTTGATTTGTCTAGCCTTGGAATGATACTCTCATGTGAGATTACTTGATGGAAGAATTACTCTTATTTTGTTACACAATAGTTTCCATCGACTGGTAAGAGGTCGCCTTAAAGCAAAGCATTTATCCTATATAGACTAGCCTTTAGAAGGCTCAATCTTCTCCGATGGTATGAATCTAGGAATAAATGATTGGCCATTGATAATAATCAAAGAAATAACCTAAGCACTATTACATCGCAACACAATGTAAACTCCTCTCTAATATACTCAACAATCATTTTAATTAAGAGCAATAAAATGGATTTGATTAACACCCTCGAAGGTGATAGCATTTATTCACTTATTTGGCTAATTTTTACCCTCTTTGTAGGTATCGCTCTAGCGATAGACTTTGGAGTATTTGATAGGGCGAAGAAATCCATCAACAAGACGATGAATAAGATTAATAACAATGGGAGTAACGGAGAGTTATCAGGTCGAGAAGAAGAGAGCAGGGTAATAATTCCATTATCTGATAATGCGTCTTTGAAAGAGCAACAAGTTCAGACCTTCAGAAAAGCTCTTCACTGGACTATTATTTGGATATCTCTTGCTGGTGCTTTTGCTGTTATTGTTTACTTCTCATTAGGACCAGAGATGGCATTGTTATTTGTAACAGGTTATGCGCTTGAGAAATCTCTTAGTGTCGATAACATGTTTGTCTTTTTGCTTATTTTTTCCTCTTTAAGTATACCGTACGTCTATCAGCATAAAGTCCTGATGGTTGGTATCTTGAGTGCAATTGCAATGAGAATCGGATTGATTCTCGCAGGTGTTTCGTTACTTGAAAGCTTTCATTGGATGATCTATGTATTTGGGGGACTATTATTGTTCACTGGAATACGTATGCTTACACAAAAGAAGGAAAAGAAAATAGAGTTAGAAAAAAATATTGCTGTAAGAATACTAAGAAAATTCATTCCGGTCTCATTAGAGCTAGATGGTGACAAATTTTTGTTACGCAAAAAAGGTATGATTCTTGCTTCACCGCTGCTTGTTGCTCTGGTAATAATTGAAATGACTGATCTGGTATTTGCATTAGATTCTATACCAGCAATCCTAGCAATTACCACAGATCCATTCATAGTGATAACTTCAAATATTTTTGCAATTCTAGGTCTGAGAAGTTTATACTTTTTACTTGCAGGCATGATGGAGAAATTTTATTATTTAAAACCTGGACTTGCTGCGATACTTCTCTTTATTGGAATCAAGATGGTAATATCAGAGTTTTATGAAATCCCTATAACAACATCGTTAATAGTAATTTTTGGTACGCTGGCAGTCGCAATGTCTTTATCTTCTATTCGTAGTCGTACTCAACCTCAAGTTATGGACAAAAAGTGAATCTGCATATATCTGTGGTTGCCTTTTAATGTACAGACCTTGGTATTGCATTGCAATGTAAAACTGTTGGCTCGAAATTTCTTGAATAGTCAATATAATTTTTATTACTGAGATAGTTAATAAACTAATAGAGAAATAAAAATGGTCAGCATTGAAGAAAATAGCAAAGATAGAGGTGGTATCAAGAATCAAGCTAAAACTGAAACAATTACTTTTAGACTGCCCACTTATTTGATAGACGAATTAAGAAATGATTCAGAACTTGAAGAGGTAAGTTTGAACTCATTTGTAACAAGAATATTTTCAAATCATATACAATGGGAGAGATACGAAAGAAAGGTAGGTCTTTTGCCCATGACAAAACCGTTCTTAAAAGAGGTGCTGAATCAGATGACAGAAGAACAAGTAATTAGTCTAGCACATAAAATTGAGAAGGATAGTTTCAAGAACATATTAAGATTCATGAATGAAAATATCGAATTGGAGGATTTTCTAAGATTCCTGCGAACCTGGTTGACCGCATCGTGGATGCAACATAATATTGAGATTAAAAATGGCTCGTATTACCGTTTCAATATACAACATGACCTTGGGATAAAATGGTCGTTATATGTTAAGACTTTGGTATCAGAATTATGTCATGATGTTGTTAATATCAATGTTGATGTCAACATCGATGATAACCTAATATCATTGGTATTCAGAGAATATCCCTAATGTGTATAGCCTCCACGTAGCGAATTTATTCGTACTAAGATCCTTGAATCTATTCTGACACTTTAGCCAAGTAATCATATCCAGAGAATTGATATTAAATTATGGTCATCTCAATAGTGATTTGAAATAACAGAATTTTTATCTTCCTATATTCCTGATATTATGACAGAATTATTGGTTGGTTGCATTTGATAGAAAATCCTTTGAATATATGGTAGGTAAAATATGTGAGACTCTAATTCCAATAAAACACGAATACCATATTGGAAAGGGGGGTAAAGAGATAGCAATTTGTACTTTATCAAGTATCCATTTGCTTGAAGATATCTACAAAACTCCTGAGGTCATGGATAAAATCTTGGTCGTAGGAAGATTGCTTTCAGAAAATAAAGGAATTGACGCCATTGTCAAATTTACCCTGACCCATCCTGAGCTGCATTACATAATAGTTTGTGGTAAAGAAGTGAGAGGACACCAGGCAGGTCAAGCATTGGTCTCGCTTTATGAAAATGGCATAAATTATGATAAAACTGGCGGGAGGATTATTGTTGGAGCTAAAGGCCCAAATCCAATGCTGGCATCTTCTTGGGAAGAAATTAATGCATTTAGAAAACAAATAATCAGGGTCTATAATCTTATAGGCATTAGCGATATTGGACAAATAATGAAGCAGATAAAAACATGGACACATTAGCTCATTAGCATTAGATCATTCTCATCTAACATTTTCCTCAAATTTATCCAATTAATTTGAAATCGATGTCTGTTCCCACACTAACGTTATGCCTTTGAGTAAATCCTGATACTGTCTCTAATACGTACTGTGAGTCTGTATTCGGACTATAGTTAGTACAGACAAGAACTGAAAGACAAGGTTGAAGATTCTTTTCAATATGAACTACTTTGCCGTCACTGTCCAACCATATAATATCAATGGGAAATTTCATATCTTTCATCCAAAATGAATGTCTTGATGGTCCTCCAAATACAAAAAGCATTGATTCATTTTCTTTTAATTCATCTTTAATTGCCAGACCCTTTGACATCTGTTCTTGTGTTACAGCTAAATCTGCATTTAGTTCAAGTCCGCTTACTGTAACTTTTGCCTTTAAATATCGATCATCATTAGGGGAAGCATCCTGTATTGCGTTTAGAAAAAAACTTGTATCATTGTTATTGTTAGTCTGAGCTATAGCTCTGCTACCTAGCATAGGAGCATAAATGATGAGCAATAGAAACAAAACTGTGCTGCTAAAAACTAGTCTAAATCTGATCCCAACGAATAGCAATTTGTATCATCATCGGTATATCTTATTTAATTAGGTTATTAGTACGGTCTTATGCATAAACTGATGGGAATGTCCCTTTTCATATGGAATTTTTTTAATGATAACTGATACTGTTGGCTTTCATACCACCTCTACATAAAATAGTGTATCCTCTCATGTACCATTTTTTCGTCATAAGTACCAAAGACCATTCCACAATGGTCACATATAACTAGTCCAATCTGTTCCAGGTCTCCCTTTTTAAGAACTGAATATGTATTATACTCCTCTGTATTCACTGCTATCTCAAATTGCTCCATGTGATTTTCTTCAAGAATATCTTCAAGTACAGCTTTGAAATCATCAAATGAGCCTTCTTCATATTCAACAATAAGAAAATTTTTGTTATCTTTATGACTTTTCATATTTCCGTTTTTCTTTTCAGCTGTTATTCTATATCTCTTGTGTAATGAGCGTAAAATTGTAGATCTAAGGCTATCTGGAAGAAATGAAGTATCCAGTCCTACATTCAAAGTTATTATTCCTATGGATTTCAGGCTATATTATATTATGTTGTAGGTAAAATTAGATAACCAGTACTGTTCAAATTGAACTCTAAAATGGATAATCTTTCAAATGCTTTCGCCTAGGAATGATCAAAACTAGTTTTGATTTTAGGTATTTCATAATCACAATTATTGTCATCGCCCTCAAGTTTCCTTCCGTCTTATGACCTAATAGGAATAATCCAACTGCTATTGGAAATAGAACAATGCCATAGATAGGAGAAGAGATATTAAGGTTATTGGAATAATAACCTGTAATTAAAATGAAGCCAATGACATAAAGAGACAATCCTATAAGGTGTAGTATTTTACTAACTGGATTTCGATGAGTACTCTTGATTGCCTTGAGCAAATTTATTCTATTCAAGTTCAGTCTCCTGTTTTATTACAGCCATAATAAAACAATCAGTAGAACAATAAGATTCTGACTCTGAAACTATAACAGGGTCTTTTGGATCAAAATGGGAGATATTATATGATGTACCTTCAGTCATGATTCCCATCAGTCTATCATAATCTGGTTCCTTATTGCAAATGGAACATTTGAAGTACTCACTAAGCATTGTAATATAACATAGGCATTATGATCTTATAATAATATCATGTAGTTAGTATACATATAACACCGGCAGACCTGTAATTACATGTAGCAAATACACTTTGAACGATTCCAAGAAAAGAGGAAGTTTTTTGTTAGAGTAGAGGGACTAAGTGAGAAATAAACTAGTCGTTCATGCCTTATATCCTATTAGCAGAGCCATCTCAAGCCACTTCCAATAACAATCTACTTCTACGAATCCAATATCTCCCAGCCAGTCCAACTGTGTCTCCATTGGTAACAATCTATTAGCTCTATCTTCTTTTTCTGGTGTGTATCCGATTGCGTTGAGAAATCTAACATGCAACTCTACAGATGGTGACGCCACATGTTCTAAATTACAAAATACTCCTGTTGGATTGATGATGTCATAAATTTCTTCATAGAGTTCACGCTTACGTTCATGTTTAAGGTGGTGAATAGCAAAACTTGATACAATAGCATCAAAGTAACCTAAATCCGGCAGAGGTTGACTGAGGTCATGTTCTGTAATCTTAACCCTCGAATCATTAGCAAAATGATATCTTGCGGATTTCAGCATTGTTGGAGATACGTCTAGCGCTACCGCTTCTATGTCTGGTTGATTTGCCTTTATCAGCCTAATTAATCTTCCATCTCCTGTACCTAGATCCAGAACTCGTTTAGTATTTTCAGGCAGGTGATCTATCAAGACAGATTCACCTTCTGACCGATGTGGAAGATTATCTGCTACATTTAGATACGCCAGAGCTGTCTGTGGGCTAGACCACTCTTTTGCAGAACGGCTCATGATAACAATTCATAATACCTGCATATACTCCCAAAAACCTTTCGCTCGGCACTTTGGCTAATAAGTCTTAATATGCGCATATGCTGCCAATAAGATATCATTCGGCACTAATGCTAATACCGATTAACAGTAGGTTTTGGCTACCGGATAGCCGGAATCTCAACCCCTACGAAGTTTACTTTGGGGGCTCGTCTACAACCCTGGGACCAAAACCAAGATCTCCACCGAATCCTGATATTCGGCCGCTTATGCTTTGATTCTCTCCAATACCAGTTTCATTAGTTACGTTCTGACTTTGAGCTGTTACATTAATGGTATTTACTAAGATCATAACGACAAAGATAACAATAAGCATGGCCACATATTGGCCTATCATGCTATAACAGCTACAAGATCACATAAATGTATTATAATGTATTAGTCAAATAGTCCCCGTTACGTTGCTAATTTTGGGATTATTTTTTAAATAAATCTACTTTGCGGAAACTATTGGCAGCCATGATTAATGGTCGCTGAGTCTGCCGCACTAAATCTGTTTAACTAGTCTGAATAGTTTTTACTTCTTCGAACCTCTATCTCGCGATCGCGAAGTTCTTTTACCGCTCTGACCGCTTGTTCCCGGTCCCAGTATGGACTCTTACATTTAGGACACACGGCAGGCCTATTGACCTGATCTCGAGGGATCCATTTGTGCTTGCAGCGATTACAGACATAACTCATTGTCTGAAACTCTCCCATATATTATAGTATATTACTATAATACCTATACTATAAAGTAAGTTCTTCAATCCGGAATTCACTGTAGGGCCAGTACAAAAGATACACACATTG